>BNJS01002048.1_pt1 | contig 85434 bp, 92 predicted proteins | sample 8540461 | NCBI WGS metagenome assembly BNJS01 (sample SAMD00202454, study PRJDB9452) | human saliva metagenome | isolation source: human saliva | place: Japan
TACTTGAGTTTGTACGTGCACAGCCTTCTTGCAGTTCGGTGTTAAACCCGCGACAGACCATAAGAAAAGGAGAAGTGTAAATCTTTAATACATAATAGTAACTATGCCTAATTTTAAATGACATTGTTTCTCAGTTTGTATTGAGGGAACTGTTGAGGAGTGTAAACCCAATTGGTAATGGACTGATAAATGAAACGTTGTCAGGAAATGTATCTCATAGATAGTAAGACTCCGGACTATATCTTGCAGCGTATCAATAACGCCATCTTTACAGATGTAGACTTATTGCAACGCAATATTGAACTTGTAACAGACCATATCCGCCATAAACTGGTAGAGAAGGGTGAAACAGACGTTGAACGTAAGTGTTTACGTTTTGTTCAGGCAACAGACGGTAAGACTTACTATAAGGATGCTGACAATCACTACTGGCGAATGAGTGTGTTTATTCCTAATGCTGTTACGAAAGAGGAAGTAAACCCAGAGAGTGCATTCTGTTGTGGCGAAACCTTCGGTAATTTCCAGAACATGTTGGTTGACTTGAAAGAGCCATTAGGAGAAACAATCCCAGACTTCCACAATATGGAACTTCGTTTGCGCCAGTTGCGTGAGGCTGTAAGTGCTGATAAGGTAGGGCGAGTGGCTTCTGTGAAGGATATTCTGCAGTTAGGCGTGTTGCGGGATGGGTCTGCAGAGCGTTTTCATCGTGAGGGAAAAACTGCCAGCGCATTTGTCGACACAGACACAAAGGTCAATAACATGATGTTTGACCAAGATGGCAAGGTACTCTGTGTTATCGACCTCGATACCGTAATGCCAAGTTTTATCTTCTCTGATTATGGCGACTTCTTGCGTACGGGAGCTAATCACGTGGCAGAGGATAGCGATAACTATGATGCTGTGGGATTGAAAGAAGATATTTTCTGCTCGTTCACAGAGGGTTATCTCAGTACGGCTGCCAACTTCCTTACACCCGTAGAAACCACTCATCTGCCATACGCTGTGGCACTCTTCCCATATATGCAGTGCGTTCGTTTCCTTGCTGACTATATCAATGGTGATGTCTATTACAAGACAAAGTATGCTGAACACAACTTCGTTCGCTCACGCAATCAGCTCCTTCTCTATCGTGACGTACGTCGTCATGACCAGATGATGGCTGACTTTGTGAAGAAAACATTGAAACAATGAAACAACTCGAAGTAAAACGTTTGGATTGTCAGCAGGTGAAAGCTGTTGACATTCCTACTCTTTTCAAGGATAAAGGTGTATCTTACAATAAGATAGATATCGTTGACTGGGCAGCAGAATATCCTTATTGTCCACGTGTAGAGTTTGCTATTGCTCATAAAGGTGATGCTATATTGTTGCATTATCGGGTAGAAGAAGACTGCGTTCGTGCTGAGGCTGGTACGGACTTAGGTCCAGTTTGGCAAGACTCATGTTGTGAATTCTTCTGCAGCCCTGATGAAGAAGGAGGCTATTATAATCTTGAAAGTCACTGTATCGGTACGGTATTGCTCTGCAACGGACAGGGGCGAGAGAGTCGAACTCATGCACCAGTAGCGGCCTTAGAGCAGATTGACCGCTGGGCATCTTTGGGTCGTGAACCTTTCGAGATGAGAGAGGGACGACAGGCATGGGAGCTTGCGCTTGTTGTACCTGTTAGTTCTTTCTTCCGTCACGTTAGAGACTCTCTGGAAAAGACCATAAGAGCCAATTTCTATAAGTGTGGTGATAAAACATCGTAACCTCATTTCCTTTTCATGGAATCCAATTGCTTTGCCTTCACGACTTCCATTGCCCTGCTTTCTTCGGTGAATTGAAGTTTGAATAAGTGACAAGAAAAAAATATATGTAGTAAGTTTTAGGCGTGTGAATAAGTCCTTATTACTTACTACATTGCTTTTTTATACCCGAAACAAGGGGTAGTTTTATAGGTATGAATAATCTTATCTATTTTATTTAAAAATATTACTGTCCGCTAAACTTTTGTTTATTTCAGAATTTGGGCTGATACTTTTTTCATAGTATCAGCCCACGACTACCTTTGCTTTTTGCAACAAAACATAAGTAACATGAGCAAAGTGATACATTTTTTCGGACAGCCAAGATATGGTCAGTTAATAAAATGCTTAGACAAGCAGTACCACACTTATAGCCGCTCATGAGGGCGAAACGGTATGTAAAGAAGTTCGATATGTGGTCTCACGTAAAATTATGCTCTATGCCGTGGTGTGATGCGTTTCGACTCTTCGTGAGATACAGGCTTCTATGCTGGCAGAATCCTGCAGCTACCCCATCTGGGTTATTAGATATTTCTACCTGCTGCAGTACGCCTGATGCCAATAAGAGACGCCCTGAAGAACTCTTTGTCATTCTATATGGATGTCCCTGAAGCTCATCGTGACCTACTTTTCTCGATGTCAACGAGGCAAGGGGACTTCATTAATCGTCTGAAACAATGGATTCTACCACCACTATTCCCTTGTTTTCGAATCTCGTCTTCAAGGGTGTGGGACGTAATCCTGCTAATGGAAAGAAGAAAGGAGGCATGTTGCGCATACCATCATAAATGCCAAACGAAGGAGAGTGCCTTACGATATGTAATTCACTTCGCTGCCACACATGACAGTTTTAAGGATGGCACCGCAGGATTATTCAAAGAACGATATTCTAAGCTTGGCTGACAGATTTCACACAGACTATGCGTTAACCTGAAGCAGATGACTCATAATGAAAAGCTGTCTATACATGTTACAAAAGATGAAGAAAATCTTGTTTATCAACCAGAAATAGTATAATATTACAGACGATGATAGCTGTTTTATACAATATCAAGGAGGTAGTCCTTAAAAAGAAGGGGGTGGAACATCATGCACGAATCGTCACCTACATAGACCACAAGAAGACGGGAAAGAATAAGACAACGAAACTAATATCACTGCTTACCAACGACTTTGAGATGGATACGCAAGATATAGTGGCTATTTACCGGAAAAGGTGGCAGATAGAGTCACTATTCAAGCAAGTCAAGCAGAATTTTCCGCTAAGATACTTTTACGGAGAGACTGCTAATGCTATTAAAATATGATTTGATGGTTTTTCTTGCTAATTAAATCATCGTGCAGAGAAGGTAAAAGGTCATGAGTTTTCGGGATTAGCCACAATGATAAGAATTGTACTGATGTACTATATCAATTGAAATCCTTTTTTTCGAACAACTGAGAACGATTGGAAAATATTTTAGCAAACATGGTGTTTCCTCCGCAATGTGAGAAAATGTATAGAGGGGGCTTGTCTAAGAGAGTGCTCATCCTAAATGCGTAGTGGATGAGCTGAAGAAGTTAGAGGTTTTTGTGGACAGTAATAATTTGTGGGTATTTTGGTTCTTCCGTTAAAGTGTTACGAAAAGCGTTCACACATTTAGCGAAAGAACCAGAATTTTGAGGTTTCTTTAATTTACTATGTACTTATAAAAATATTACCAATTAATTCCAAATCCGATATCTGGCGAAGATTGTAGTTTTGTCTTTGTAAAGATCTGTTTTTGAGTTGTAATGTCGGACTCTAATCCGAATCTTGGCTTTATTTTTGTATGTCCCCAGGTCGGCGAAAGCCATAGCCTCATAGTAATCATATTTCCAATCGCTATCTTTTCGCTCCATATTACTGCCATATCCAATTTGCGTACCAATATTACAATTCTTAGCGTGATAAACTACGTAGCCAAGGTTCAATCCAACAATATGACTCTGGGCATAACTTTTGTTATCATTCTCTTTAAAGAGAGCAATAGCATTCTCATATCTAAGGTCTGCATATAGGTTATCGGTAATATTATAACCTAAATCGCAACAGAGTTCGTAGGGTTTAAACTCCTTTTTAATTCCTAATCCTTGAACCTGCATTAAGGTTCTAAATGTTCCTTTCTGTGAGAAAGCTACTGCTGGAATTGTTAGTAATAGTAAGATAATAATATTTCTTGTTTTCATTTCTTACTTTTTTTCTTTTTAGTTCGTATAACTTTTCGGTATTCCATAGTTTAGAACTAGAGTCTGCAATAGAAATACAATCTAGGACTTTCTTCTTCATTGCTGAAGTCAGGTTAGTCTTATTTACGATTGTGCAAAGTTGTTTGGTATATTCCGTGTCATTATCATCAACTTTTTCCAAACCATTTATGATAAGACCACAAATGTCAACCAAGTCTTTTTCTTTTTCATCATCTGTTAATGTCTTTAGTCGTTTAACATTCTCTTCTATTGTTAAATTAGAATCAAATAGCTCTGATATTCCTTTTATTGATTTGTAGGCTTTTAATGTATCTATATCATTATCAATAGTGATACCCTTCCTTTTTAAGAGAGTGTTAGTATGTTGTATGAGCTCTGATGTCGAAAAGTTCTGTATAGAATCTCTGAAATGTTCGATAACATCTATGGAAAGAGAATTATGTAAATCACCAACATTGTCAGCATTAGTAAACCCGTTACGAGGAACTGGTTTAAAGTCAGAAAAATTAATAAAGTCGGGAAGATTCAGCTTTTTGTCTACCTTTACTTCATCTTTCTTAACATCATCCTTTGTGACGGTCCATGCAAGTGATGACGCACTAACAGCTCCACCAACACCACCTCCTAAAGCATATCCGCTTACATCAGCTAATCCTACAATTAGCCATCTAACCCATTTCTTATGTCCACGTGTGAGAACATTAGATGGCTTTACTTCCATCTCCTTGTTAAGTCTTGAAATCTCGTTTTTGACAAGTGCTAAATCATTGGTATCTTCATGTGATTTCAATGATAAAGCTGTTTCATTTGTGCAGCTTACAAAAAGAAAAGTTAAGCAACAAACTCCAGATAAAATAATTTTTTTCATCGTTATAAAGTTTAGTTAAACATAAAATACGATTACAAATGTATATATAATAAATTATAAAGTCAAGTATACTACAAAGCATTAGACTTCTTTTTTTATTCTTTTTTTAATAAATCTTTATGTACAAAAACTTTTTATAACTGCTCGGCTCCTTATCGGTTTTTATAGTTGTCCGCTAAACTATATTTTTGTCAATTAGAAACTTTTTTTCGTAATTTTGTGCGATGAAAGTAATAGCCTCTTCTTCACCTTATGATATATATAAGCGAAAGAGCAGGTGTCCACAGAGCAATCATACGAATCAAAGTAAGAATAACATAGAACAAAAACTATGGCAAAATTAATAGTAAACAATTACGAAGAGCTTGCTGCCCGACTGGGTGAGAAGCTGGGAGAAAGCGAGTGGTTACTCGTGGACCAAGAGAGAATAAATCTTTTTGCTGATGCAACACTTGACCATCAATGGATACATGTTGATACAGAACGTGCAGCAGTAGAGAGTCAATTCAAGAGTACGATAGCACATGGCTACCTCACACTGTCACTACTTCCACACATGTGGCAGGAGGTTATCGAGGTTCACAACCTTAAAATGATGGTTAATTATGGCATGGACAAGATGCGCTTCGGTCGCCCTGTTCTCGTCAACTCACGTGTGCGTCTTGTTGCTACACTTGACAGCATTGAAAATCTTCGTGGTATCTGCAAGGCTGGAATTAAGTTCCAAATCGAAATCGAAGGCGAACGTAAACCAGCACTCGAAGGTGTTGCAACCTTCCTTTATTACTTTGAATAAGTAAGTCAAATGTTAATAAATAATATCAGGCAGTTATAGAAGAATTATTTCGACTATAACTGCCTTTTGTTCGTTTTTTTTATATTCAGAATTTCTATCTATGCTCTTTATGACATGAAAAGGGCGTTAGTTGCATGTGAAAAGAACGTTAGTTGCACTCCCTTTAATGCCCTTTTGAGAACCTACTAATACACATCCTTGGTGTAGAAGTCTAACCCGCATTGTTTCAGATAGTTACACATGTGAAAGGAAGGTGCTGTAATAAGTTCCAATTCGAGTAGACGTTTCTGGTTTTGTAAGGATAATTCACAATACAAAAACTTGTTTAATAGGTTTTGAAAGCCTAAAAGCGGGCGTCGAAGTTTATAATAAATATTAAAAATCCTATACTGGTGTTTTGTAATAAATACAAAAAGTTGTATCTTTGCATAAATTTATATTTTCAGGTAGCAATAAAGTCGAAATTATTTCATGATTTCGTCGTTATCAATAAAGGATAAAATTATAGGCATGGTATACGATCAGTTAAGACTTGAGAAACAACTCTGTTTCAAATTATACACGGTAAGCCGATTAGTTACCCAAAGTTATTTTCCAATGTTAGATAGCTTAGGGCTCACCTATCCTCAATACCTCGTATTAATGGCGTTATGGGAGGAGGACCACCAGAAAGTAATGGGACTTGCACGACGTCTTTATCTTGATTCAAACACAATGACACCACTTCTTCAGCGTATGGCCAATCTCGGTTGGGTAGAGCGTGTGAAAGGAGAGGATGATGGTAGAGAAACCTTCGTGTCGCTAACTGAACGTGGTAAAGAGATACAAGAGAAATTAAAGGACATACCATCATGTATGGTTAGCAGACTGTTTGAGAACGAGGAGGAGTTTGTTCGTTTCAGGGATTTGACAGCGGAACTTGATGTTATGATAGAACGCTTGTCTAAGCTACGTGCTAAGGAGAAGGAAGAGGCTTTAGAAAAGATTAGAGAGAGGCATTTGGCTACTAAGCCAAGGAAGAGAGGAAGACCTCGTCTGAAACGATAATAATAAAGGTGTATCAAGAATAGAATATCCTATTTTGATACACCTTCATTTTATAATATTGGTTGCCTTCTTGCAAAGTATAGTCATCTGACACAGTAAATATAATCTGTTAAGAAATAATCCACAAAGCAAGAATTATAAGTCTTGTAATCTATTGATAGCTTTGGGTTCAGGAAGAGGAACTCAGAAGGAGTAGGCTAAGTTGACTAATATCGAACTACTGGCTGCATGGTATTTCCCCCATGCAAGGTTTAGTTTGAATTGTTCGAGGTTGATACCTCCTCCAAGGCTAAATCCAGCACCATGTGCGCTTGCCTCGTCGTTGTTGCCGATGATCATTTCTTCACCTTTTCGAAAGTTGTACCCACCGCCAATCCATATACTTTCAGACAGCAGGACCTCAGCTCCAAGGCAGAGATGATGGCTGAGAGATAAGGGTTTATGGGTAAGGTCTACCATGGTTGCAGACACTCTGATAGGAAGAGCCTCAAAGGTTTTGCTCACACCCACTTGTAGGTCGATGGGCATCTTACCATAATTCTCCTCGTAGGCTTTGATTTGTCCACCGAGGTTCTTACCGACCAAGGACACCGACCATAGTCTTTCGGGTTCATACCAATTAAGCGCAAGGTCTACACCCACCGCCATTGAACTGTAATTGGCAATGTGGGAAGTGATGAGTTTGGCAGTAATTCCACCCATTAGGTTAGGTGCCAATTCGTAGGCAAGAATAGTCTCAATAGCCATCTCGCTGGTATTAAACGAACCCGTTTGCACATTGTTTGCATCAACCTCCTTCATACGTCCATAACTCATATACTGCACACCGCCAGCAAGCGTAGCCTTCTCGCCAAGTGCCTTGGTATAGGACGCACCCATATAGTTAGCTCCGTGCATATAATTCATATAGCTAACGCCCACCGTTTTATCGCTTACAGAAGAAGCCAAAGCAGGATTAGAGAACATCAGCGAAGGGTCGTCTTCAATGATGGTGATATTCTCTCCGCCCAAAGCAGCAGCGTGAGCACTCACGGGTAGACGTAGGAAATTATATTCAGTTTGACTCTCCTGTGCTTGTATAAGCATCGAAAAAAGTGCAAACAGGAGGGTAAAAAGGAGTTTTTTCATTTAATCTAAATTAATTTCTCGGCAAAGTTACATCTTTTTCCGAATATCTTATTACTTTTGTCGTTGCAACTTATAACATTGCATTCAGTTGTTCGTTATCCATAATATAACGGCAGAAAAGGGTGTTTAGTATATCTTATCTTGGAAATAAAAAAGACAAATAGAGCTGATTTAGAGAATAAACGATGGGTTGGTTTCCTCTTGGGACTCATCGTTGCGTTATCTCTTTTTTTCGTAGCTATTGAATACAATTCCGCAGCAAGTGGCGACGAGTCGGCTGATGCTAAGGTCATCAAGGACGTTACTCTCCACGATATGGATATGCTACCTGCCATTGACCAGCAAAATCTTGCTAAGACGCAGGAAGATAAGAAGCCAACTATGGAGGACCTGCTCAACCTCAAACGCCGTGATATACCAGAGAAGGTTACCCCACACGACGCAGGAAGTATGAACTCGAACGATGAGAAGACGGGTGCTCCGCAAGTGAATGACGAAACCATCATTATGCCCATGGTGGCCACTACTCCTGAACCGCCGAAAGTGAAGGAAGAGGCGAAGAAGGAGATGGAGAAGATGACTGACGACACTTCTGACAAGGTTGTCGAACGCTATGACGACAAAGTAAGCAAACGAATATTATCTCAAACGCCAACACCTCCTGGTGGATGGGTGGAGTTTATGAAGTGGCTTACAAAGACATTGCAATATCCTGCTCTTGCCAAGGAAAGACAAATCGAAGGTATGGTGAACATCACTTTTATCATCAATGCCGATGGGACAGTAGATGATATCAAGATAAAGAGTGGCAAGGAAGCTATTCTTAACGATGAAGCGCAGCGTGTCCTCATGACAATGGGTAAGTGGAAACCTGGCATTGAGCGCAATAAACCTGCCGTTCGTTGGTTGAAATCCCATTTGTCTTCCAGCTCTCATAAGGCTAAGGGGGTAATCAGAACGACTTCTTAAAATAATTAAGACCATAACTTTTAACTTCAATTCTATATGTACACTGCTGACGAAATTCTACGTAAAGTAAACGAGTATATAGACAACCTCACGTATGATCGCAAGCCACAAAGCTTGTATGATCCGATTAAATATGTTCTCTCACTGGGTGGGAAACGCATACGTCCTACGCTGATGCTCCTTTCTTACAATCTGTTTAAGGACGATCCTGAGTCAATACTCTCACCGGCTTGCGCGCTTGAAACCTATCATAACTATACTCTCCTGCACGACGACTTGATGGATGACGCACCACTTCGACGTGGTCAGCAGACCGTTCATGTGCGTTGGGATGCTAACACAGCCATCTTGTCAGGCGACTCAATGCTCGTGTTGGCGTTTGAAAGAATGGAAAAGTGTGACAGTAAGTATCTCCGTGAGGTGCTTCGCCTCTTCACTGTGACCGCACTTGAGATAGGCGAAGGACAGCAATATGATATGGAGTTTGAGAATCGTAATGACGTAAAAGAGGCTGAATACATCGAGATGATTCGTCTGAAAACAAGCGTGTTGCTTGCTTGTGCGATGAAGATTGGTGCTATCCTTGCTGACGCTCCTTCGGAGGATATAGAAAATCTCTATAAGTTTGGCGAACAAATGGGGCTTGCCTTCCAGCTTCAAGACGACTATCTTGACGTTTATGGCGACCCAAAAGTGTTTGGAAAGAAGATAGGTGGCGATATTATCAGTAACAAGAAGACCTACATGCTCATTAATGCTTTCAACAAGGCGAACGCCCGGCAACGTAAAGAGTTAGAGAAATGGATTGGCTGTAAGAGTTTCAATCATGAAGAGAAGGTCGCTGCTGTTACACGATTATATAATAATATTGGTGTAGACAAAATGGCTATCGAGCGCATCAACTTCTATTTTGATGAAGCCAACAAATACCTTGATGCAGTTAACCTACCTGATGAACGCAAAGCTGAATTGTTAGCGTATGCACAGAAGATGCTGCATAGGAAGTGGTAAAAAAAGCCCCACCCCGACCCTCCCCAAAAGGGAGGGAGGCAAAATAGGATAAGGTTAGGATAAAGTTAAATAGGGTGCATTGATTGCTGAGAAATACTACTCGTCAAGACCTGTCATCCAAAAAATCATCATCACCCAACATTTAACACCCAACACCCATCACCCAACACCCATCACCCAACACCCAACACCCATCACCCAACACCCAATCAACACTTCATCAACACCCAACATTTAACACCCAACACCCAACACCCAATAAACACTTCATCATCACCCAACACCCAACACCCACCACCCAATGATAATAGACACCCACGCACATTTAGATGTAGAAGACTTCGCAGACGACCTCTCGGACGTAATCAGTCGAGCACGTAGTGCAGGCGTAGGAAAGATTTTCCTACCAGCAATCGACCTCAAATCAGTTGATACCGTACTGGCAGTTTGTCGGCAGTATCCAGACACATGCTATCCCATGATAGGACTGCAACCAGAGGAGGTGCGCGAAGATTGGCGCGAAGTGTTAGATGCGATGTATGAAAAGATAAAGTACTTACTCCGTCAAAAGGCAGAGGGAATAGTCAAGCCGGGCGAAAATATCGTGGCTATTGGAGAGGTAGGACTCGATTTCTATTGGACTCGTGAGTATGAGAAGGAGCAGCTTGCAGTCTTTGAAGAGGCTGTGAAATGGAGCATAGAAACACGTCTTCCACTGATGATTCATTGTCGTAAGGCACAAAACGAGATGTTACATATCATGCGTCCGTACGAGAAAGAGTTGCCACAGGTGGTGTGTTTCATTGCTTTACGGGCAATCAAAAGGAAGCCGAAGCCTTCCTTCGTCTTGACCGATTTGTACTTGGCGTTGGTGGAGTATCAACTTTCAAGAGTAGTCATCTACGTGAGGACTTGCCTGCCGCAGTTCCACTCGATCGCCTTGTTCTTGAAACCGATAGTCCCTACATGGCTCCCGTTCCTCATCGTGGGAAACGTAACGAGAGTGCGTTCATCGTTGAGGTAATGCGCACTCTTGCAGCCTGCTATGGTGTTGACGAAGCTGAGTTTGCACGACAAACAAATGAGAATGTGTGTAGGGTGTTTGGTGTAGGGTGTTGAATGTTAGGTGTTGATGATTACCTTTTAGGTGTTAGGTGTTGAATGTTAGGTGTTGAATGTTGATGATTTCATAAAATATGTGTTGCAATAAACATATCAAGCAATGGTAATCATCATTATGAATTACTAATTTTTTTGAATAAATTATATGAAGAAAATAACCATCGCTATCGACGGCTTCTCATCATGTGGAAAGAGTACGATGGCAAAAGACTTGGCTAAGGAGATTGGCTATATCTATGTTGATACGGGTGCAATGTATCGCTCCATAACGCTCTATGCTCTCCGCAACAACCTCTTTAATGCTGACGGAACAATCCGTGAAGACGAGTTGGAAGTACAAATGAAGAATATCAACATTAGTTTTCAATTGAATAAGGAAACGGGACGACCTATGACCTACCTCAATGGCGAGAACGTTGAAAACGACATCCGTACGATGGAGGTGTCGTCTCACGTTAGTCCTATCGCCACGCTTGCTTTTGTGCGCAAAGCACTTGTCGAACAGCAACAGCGGATGGGAGCGGAGAAAGGGATTGTTATGGACGGACGAGACATCGGTACGGTGGTCTTCCCTAAGGCTGAACTTAAAATCTTTGTGACTGCATCGGCTGAGGTGCGTGCGCAAAGACGTTACGACGAGCTGAAAGCGAAAGGAATGGAAGCTGACTTTGAGGATATACTTAAAAACGTACAAGAACGTGACTATATTGACTCTCATCGTGAGACTTCGCCCCTCCGCAAGGCAGAGGACGCACTCGAACTCGACAACAGTCTGCTGACTATTGACGAACAAAAACAATGGCTTTACGACCAGTATTGTAGGGCGGCAGAGGTGTAATGATCGAACAGAATAATTGTAGTTTTGAGCCTTTCTTCTAAGCCTCAATCGGACATCAAAAAGGAGGTAAACATCACGATAGGTGTTTACCTCCTTTTTGTAGGAATACTTCAAAACGCAAGATGTATCAAGATAGTGTTTTTATTTACCTTCTTTCTTTTTCCAATAACCACGCTTTTCGGTCTACTCCTCCTGCATATCCTCCCAACTTTCCACTGCTTGTCACAACCCTATGGCAGGGAATGATAATCATTAGTGGATTATGATTATTGGCATTACCTACGGCGCGGGCGGCTTGGTCACGACCAACCAGACGTGCTAAATCAGCGTGGAGCATGTGTTGCCGTATGGGATTTGTTGTAAACCCTTCCAAACAAGTTGCTGAAAGGGCGTACCGTTTAAGCGTATGGGTAGGTCGAAAACCTTTCGCTTTCCCACGAAATACTCAGTTAGCTGATGGCAAGTCTCTGTCAGTAATGCGTTTAGCTGTTCTTTGTCTTCCTTCCATGTGGCTATCAATCGTTTGTCAATCGTGTCTTCCCATTGGCAATAAACGATAGCACTCTCTTCCTCGCCAATCAATAGAATACCGATGGGTGAGGCGTAACGACAGAAGTGCATGGGCTATTCTTCTACAATCTCCGCATCCTCGATGTCGTCTGTAATTAGCTTGTTGCCTGTCACAATCTTTGCCTCTTCCGCCTTATTATAGGCTTTGCGGATAAAGTACATACGGATAATAAAGACGAACTCTAAGACACCATAGTACATAAAGGTCCATCCGATAACCAACAGTGGGAGTGCGGCTGCTTCTATTGGTTTGCTAATCAGCAGAATGGCTATCACCAAGATGACAGTGGGGAAGAGCCAAAGATAGAACGGAACACGAGCGTACTGGCGTGACCGACCGAGATTCATAAACTGATTGACAGCACCGAGAATGAGCAATGCTGCAAGGATATAAACCACCCACGTAATGAACGTGTTAGGTATGATAGCAAGGATGACTCCCAAGGCTAAACTGCCGATGCCCGTAATAGGGAAAGAAGGCGACTTACGACTTTCTTCTTGCAGTTCTGCTTTTGCCGCTTTCTTAGCTACTCGCTCCTTCTCAAAGTAGTAAGCTATGCAAGAAATGAGTCCTGAGAGTAGGAAGAGTACACCCACGGTGATGGTCATCCACGTCATTGTTTCCTCACGATATTTTACGAGGAGGAAACCTGTCACTAATACGATAATAGCCCTTATGGCCGAAAATTGAAGTACTTTCATAAGTGCAAAATTACAAAATAATCTCTATTCCAACGTTTTAGTATTCGACTTTTTATTATTTTTTTGCATATTAAAATAATGATTTATGACGACATTGTATTTAGTTAGGCATGGGGAAACCTTCGACAACGTTAATCGCATTATGCAAGGACAGACGCAGGGCGAGCTGAATGAGAATGGTGTTTGTCAGGCTGAGGAACTTGCAGAACGATTGAAGGATGAGCCGATAGATGCTTTTCTTTCGAGCGATTTGCAACGCAGCATTCAGACCTGCGAACGAATAGCTCGACCGCATGGGTTAGCGGTTACGACAACACCACTGCTTCGCGAACGTGATTGGGGTTCGTTTACGGGACAGTATATTCCGAATTTGGCAAATCTAAATGACCCAACTTTATGGCCTGATGATATAGAAAGTTTAGATGCTTTGAAGGTTCGTGCCAAGGATTTTCTTGCATGGTTGAAGGAAGAATACCCTGAAAAGAAGGTGCTTGCTGTTGGGCATGGTATCATTAATAAAGCCATTCAGTGTGTTTGTTATGGTAAGGAGATGAGTGAGCTGAGACCAATGAGTAATGCTGAGGTTAGAGTGATAGAATTATAAGCCTTATTGGCCAATTAACCCCCAAAAAGCGAAGAAGAGCTTCACATCACGTGAAACCCTTCTCCTTCATCTTTATAACTCTCTTTGTTACAATTCTAATTTGGCCTGAATACAGTTCTACTCACAATGTTTTCAAACTGCTAAACAATCTTTATGGCCTTAAATAGCTAATTATTTACCTTAGTCTCTTAGTATTTAAACCTAAATTGAATCAATGTCTATATGTATTATGTCTTAATATCTTTATCTGTGTCCGCCGAATGAGCTACCTCCGTTTGAGCTGTTGTTATTGTTCGACCGACTGCTTCCGAAGGATGAGCTGCCACCACCAAAGTTGCTGCTTGGTGCATTGTAAGAGCGACTGGGTTCGTAAGTCCTTGTAGCGTTGCCATAACTCCTACTTCCTCCAAAGCTACTGCCGTTGTTTGGTCTTGTCACCGTTGTTCGTGTAGAACTTTCTCTCGGAGTATAGTAGTCATTGTAACGTGATCTGTCAAAGTTGCCACGTTGCTGATTGCCAAAGCTACGAGGGCGGTCGTTTTGATAGATCGGACTATTATTATAGTAGTCAGCACCTCTGTCATAGTCGCCACGCAGGTAGTAGTCTCTCATTCCATACTCGCTGTTGTATTCTCTTCCGTAGAAAAGTTCTCTACCATTATACCAGCTTCTTCCTCCATTCACTCGCCAACTATGGGCTCCGTTGTAGACGTTATAGAAGCTCGGTCTGCCAAAGTAATAATAGTCGCGGCGTGGATAGCGAGCATAAATGCCAAATCGCCAGTAGCCTGCGTCCCATCTCAGTGGGCGGTAGAAATATGTTGCTTCAATGTATGCACGATATTGCCAATCATAGAGGATATAGCTCAAATCGGTATTTCGATGTGCCCAATATATTCCGTAGACATCGTCTATCGTGTTGACATTCATCAGGTAATCCAGATTAATTTCGTAGGCAGCTTCATATTGTGCCTCGTTCAGATTAAGCTCGTATGCCATCTTGTCTGTCAGAAAGAGGGCTTGTCTTCTTGCTTGTTCATAACTCATCGCGTTGATTGATGTGCCACAAACTATGAGCAATGCAATGATTGTTAATGCTATCTTTCTCATAATCGTTACCTTTCTTTTATGTTTTATTCCAGTTTTGGTGTGCTTCATAAAGCGTTCCCTAACTTTCACGTTGCAAAGGAACGAAGAAAAATAGACATCTGAAAAGGATTTCCCCTATATGGTGGGGGAGTTTCCCTAAACATGTGTTTAGAGCAATATAACGACCTAAAATCCCACCTTATTTATATAGTTTAGTTTTAGTTTTTAAGTTGCTGTCACTTTTTAACAATTCGTGTAATCGTGTGAAAATTAAACGATTACATACTCAAAGATGATGACGGCAATGACAGGAAAATAAGTTTCTATGGATTCTTTTAATTCTCATTTAATTTTTAATCGGTCATTAGAGCCTAAAACTAATTGGACTCTAATGACCGATTTTTAGTTTAGGGGAGTCAATCTTATCCTTGCAAACGATTTAGGCGGGATATTATAAGTTTATAATATTCCTTCTTCATATCTTTGTCAAGAAAAGAACTCTCTATGAGCGACTTCCATTTTGGGAGAGTCTTTTCAAAAGCTTTTACGAGATGCAACACAATGTTTTCATCTAATCCTATTGTTTTTGCTGTGTTTAAAAAGTCATTAAGACGCAGTTTTGATTTTCTTCCAGAGAGTGGCATTGCCAATTCTTCTTTGTCCTTAGGGTTTACTATCGTAGTGTTGAGAAGGTCATAAGCTGGAGCCAATTGATAATCTTTTGAAGGACGATAAAGAGAGAAGTTTTTCAGATGCATGTCGTTGTTACCAGTGATAAAGCAGAAAAGCAATAATTGCATGTAGTTGGTTAAGTCGAGTTTGGGTGTACTACTATATTGTATTATCGTTTTTGCTATTTGCTCGTACGACCCTTTATACTTATATTCTGTAGGGTGTAACGTCAACTGACACATATCTTCCATATCAATTTCCTCACCATTCTTGGTACGATCAATACGCTTGGTGAGATACCCCAACTTCCCATCAGACAAACGAACCAAGCTATGTGGTACAACTTTTATCTTTGCAGCTTCCGCAAGGTGCATTGTTAAGTCCTCATTTTCGGGCAGCTGCGAGTAAGCCTCTGTTTGTGGCTTAAAGATATAATTCCCCCAAAGTCCGACAATGGTTAATCGGTCACAACCATCGTGTTTATTGAGGTTTAAAGACAATTTAGGCTGAACTCCTGTCAGCGATGTCTGGGCGCGGATTACTTGTTCGGCTAATTCTTCGAGGTCTTCATGTTTATATTCCAATAAGGGAACATCTTTTGTTCCAAAGAACTTGCGAACACAATGAGGATGAAAGTCTTTCTGACCCTCTTCCAATTTTTGATAACAATACAGACATTTACACATTACGCATCACCTCCTAATTCTTTCCGTGGGATAATACTGACAGCACCTATACACTCCTTACAGCATAATAATAATAATGACATACGGTCAAGGACGCTGATGTTGGTATTGCGAAGTGCCACATCAAGCAACCATCCTTCGGGTATTAGCCCATCAAAAAATGGAAATAGCACAGGACTTACAAACGGTTCCGTCTGTAATGGGAATGTCAAACTTATAGGTTGGGCATCTTCCCGTAAAAGATACTTCTCGTCATAACAGAATCGGTATTCGCCATCTTCTTCTGTCAAAATACCAGCGAGAACCCTCTTTCGATATATTTCTGCTTGTCTCATTGTTTCTTGGCGGGCGTAAGTTCGTAGTTGAACAAATCAAGGAGTTGATTTACTTTATCCATCCTTAGTGTTTGTTTTCCTTGCTCCACATTGCGAACGAAGCATAAACCTACTCCTGACTTCATCGCAAGGTCTTCTTGCGTAAGACCATATTGCTTACGCAAAGACTTTACAACCATCGATAGTTTTGTTCTTTCCATATAAATTATATTACTTCGGATGTAAAGTTACAAGTTTTTCTTAAATTATATCATATCTAATATAAAAATATGATTTGTTAATAGTTTTATATGCGTTCGGCTATAAAATAGGATGTAAAACGTTGCGAATACTTACTCAATAAACAGTTTTTCAGATTATGAGAGGGCTATAACGAATGGTTTCGTCTTGTTGGGTAATGTTTGGGATATAATCTTCTTTGTCCAATTTTTTCACGTGCCGATTTTATAAAGACTATCAAACGGCTTGCAAAAGATGCCCTTCTGAGGTCTTATTAACGCCCTTTTGAAGTCCAATGAAACACCTTTTGAAATAGTGTTTCGTAATTTCTTTATAGCGAGAGAGTTACAAAGGAAGACATAAATACCTTTTCTGTTTTTTCGGTATAAAAGCATGAAATAATGTAAAGGAAATTCAGATATAACAAAACGTCCTCAACAATCTGAAAGCAGATAGTTGGGGACGTTATTATGGATATTCATTTTTCTGTATGACATTACGTCAGAGACCTAAGTTTAGGTGGATTGTTTTCACGCTAAATTCCTAAAGCTCTAAAAAGAGCTTTATCAAGATTAGAGGAGTGTGTTCCCTCTTGTTTAATCGTACTGTACAAAGGAACGAACCTTATATTTAAACCATGAATAATTCGTAGGAGTTCCTACATATCTGGGGTTTGCTTCGAATCGACTACCACCACTATGATCGGTGCTTGTCCAATAGTTACTCTCTTCTGTAGTACCAACGAAAAGAAACGCCACCAACGGCAGTAAATGCTGATTCGAATAGATAACTATACCAATTGTATCTAAAGTTTAAATACCCTAAATCATACACTCTATCAGCAAAACCCAGCAAATCATAAGCATGGAAATAGTCTCTTTGAGAGGGTAAGAACCACTTTTTTGTTGCCAAAGTACCAGTTAAGACGGCTGTAGGGTGGAATGTTGCAGCTGCTTTAAAGGCTGGGAAGTTATCACTCTCACCTCTTACTTTATCTGCAGGTAGCACGTCCGCTCCTGCATAAGAAGCATTCCATGTCTCGTCATAACCGCTGGTTGAGAACTCTCTATAGTACCTACTTGCAGAGCTAACACCAATACCTCCTTTATCACTAATAATATGACTGCTTCGGATCTTATAGTAATATAATCTCTCAGCAAACATATACTTCGTTCCGCTTCCAGCCTCTTCTATAGCTGCGGCAAGATGGTTTATGGGGTCAACAACGACTCCGACAGGTGTCTTTCCAGGGTTCTTATGTAGTAAGCCTGTTGTTCCGTCGCTGAAAAGATAGGTGAAGTAAGGCTTGATCTTGACGGCTATAGTATAGGTTCCATTGGCTTCTAAGACCTTACCAGCACTCACAAGACTATTGATAGAACCCTCCATATTCTTCCAAAAGATTTGTCCTTCGCTGATATCCATCTTCAAGTTCTTCGCGTCCGTACCTGGTAGAAGATAATGGAAAGGGGCTGTTGAGGTGTAAGAAAAGTTCTTTCCATACTCTGATGCAGTATATCTTGTCTCTCCGCTATTCCAAGAATCATTGCTAGATGCCTCCAATGCAGCAGTAGAGAGAGTTGTGTAAACACCTGTAACAGGATTGTATGACACCTTATTAGGTATGTTTGTCGAGTTTGAAAGGAACTTAGCTTTAAAGCCTTTTACCGTATGCTTTTGTGCTTGAATCTGTGTTCTGACACGTACACCAGCATGTTTAGAGATAATCTTTACTGTTTCTTGCGCCCAAGTAGTACCCTGTTGTGACTGTTTGTCGTCCAATGCGTGCAGTCGCAGCTTTATCCAAACTCACCTCAAGAGACTCTCCATTTGCAACGACATCATCGTTGAAACAAACAAAAGTGTAAGTCTTTCCACGCATTAAAAACAACTGGTTAGACGTGCCCGCATCAGGAGTAAAGGTTGAACCATTCATTCTTCCCTTTAGTTCTCCTACTCTCGTCGCCCCTTCATAGAATCGAATAGTATAGTGCGTATTGCCTGTTATGGCACGTGTTGCAGGTTCTTTACTTGATTGATCAGGGACAAGTTCGGTAGAAGCACCGCAGTCGTTAAAATCAACTACAGACCTTTGATTATCGCTATTACTACTTACAGCACGTGAAGCAGGGGTTAGATTATCATAGCCTGACTCGATAATCTCAATTCCAACTTTTGCTTTTTGATTACTCGCAGCATCATTTTCTACATTATTATTACAGCCTACGAGCAAGGCTATCACTGCACTAAAACCAATCTTTGTTATTGTACTCTTTAAATTGTATAACATCTTTTTAAATCTTATCAATGGTTTATTCAAATCCGTGTTCATCGTTTCCTCCAATGATTTCATTCGGTTTCCATTCTTCTTCACTAGAGTTGTTTGCATCAGGAGTTATTGGCTTACTAAAACAAATCATGCCCTCATACTCATAATATATCCGCTCCACTCTTGGGGAAATATGTTCTCTTTATACTCATAAATGATTTAATTATATTTGTTGAATAGTTTTTATGCTTATATTAGGGAATAATATATATACATTTGCAAAGTTATTAATAAATATTTATTTACCCCCCGTTTAGTTAAATAACTATAATTAGGTGCAAAGTTTTTGTTTCGTGAAGTAGGAAATTAATTCACACCTCTCTTAATTAGGTGTGAAATACTAGTCTGTCTTTTGCAATCCAATAAATTATCCTGCTTGTTTTTAGATAAGTGTCCACTAAAAGCTGATAGATGGCTTTATATGCTTTTTGTTGATTGGCAATATAGGTATATTTAGATAGTGGAGACTTACTTTTTATTTTAAATGGTATCTGTTACTAAATATTATTTACAGATGAGTGTTAGCTGAATATTTAAAGAAAATGAAATAGATGATTTCAACGATTTAGATAGGAACTTGTTATCATACATCTATAATAATTATGCAGGCTCAATAAATAGCTGTTCAGATGATGAGGAGGGGATAACGGATGGTATTGTCTTGCTGAGTAATGGTTTTGGAATATAATCTTCTTTGTCCATTTTTTTTACGTGCCGATTTTATAAAGACTATCAAACGGCTTGCAAAAGATGCCCTTCTGGCTTGCAGAAGGGCATCTTTTGAGGTCTTATTAATGCTCCTTTGATACCTTATTAGGTATCTTTGGAATTCCCTCTTTGCAACTGCTTGATAACATGTGGTTTATGTATGCATAAAAGGACTCGCTTTTAAGCCTATTCCCTACATTAAATTTGTAAATTTTCATTCACTTTCTATCTATATTATAATGATAGTATAGGTAACTTCAATTTAGAAATCGTAGGGTCAAATCACTCAATGCAGATTTAAAGACAAAATTGAACCTATACAAAGGAATCAGTATGGAAAGAGAGATCTTCATTCAAGACTTTATAAACCCCCATTCTCCTAAGAAATAAAAGGAGAATGGGAGATTTTCTAAAGCACATTTTTGTCATATAAGCCTATTTCCCGTTTTTTCTTAAGAACAGAAACACCAGAAGGTAGAACCTTTATAGAATCTTTTTTTACGGGTTTATATAAAATACATTTTTGTTTGGATTATCGTCATCAGATGGTGGTATAGAACAGCCCGAAAACAAGAGCAGCATAGAAAAAAATAATAATAGAAAATGAAGGTCTCATAATTTTTTTGATTTAGATGTTTGTACTATAGTTTGCATAGTATATATAATTTAGGTTTTCTATCCAAATAAATAGATAAGAAAATAACAATTTGTCGATTTTTCTTTTTTTTATTATCTTTGTAACTGATATTAATTTTATAAAGATGAGGATTTTTTTTTCAACCTTGTTTGTCTTATTGATAACCTCAACAATGAAGGCTCAATATCAAGAGCCAGTGCGACGTGACACGTCAAGGTTACAGCCCTTAAAAGGCTTAGAGTATAAGGTGGAAATGCAGGGTAGTTTCTCAAAAGGGAAAACTCCGTTATGGCTCAATGCCAATAAGTATGGACTCAGTTCGTTGGAGGCAGCGAACGGCTATGTGCGTGGGGGGATAGAACGCTCGTTGAGTGTGGATGAAGAACGGAAGTTCGGTTTAGGCTATGGATTAGACTTGGTTCTGCCTTTCCATTACAGCAGTAAGGCTATTGTACAGCAGGCTTACGTGGAAGGACGATGGTTGCACGGAACGCTAACCGTCGGTGCTAAGGAAGAGCCGATGCAACTGAAAGACAATGAGCTTAGTTCTGGTTCGCAGACCTTGGGTATCAATGCTCGTCCCGTACCACAGGTGCGTTTGGCTTTGTCGGACTATTGGACGCTACCCCTTACGAAGGGTTGGTTACACTTCAAAGGACACGTTGCTTACGGAATGATGACTGACCAGAATTGGCAGCATGACTTCACGGCTAAGCAGTCGAAATATACCGATCGTGGACTCTATCATTCTAAGGCGGGTTACTTGAAAGTGGGAAATGAAGAAGTGTTCTGTCCGTGGTCGTTGGAGATGGGGTTGGAGATGGTTAGCCTCTTCGGAGGAACGTCTTATCTGCCTGACGGACAAGGCGGAATGAGGGTTTCGGAGAATGGGCATGGAGTGCGCGACTTCTGGAACGCCTTTCTTCCTGGTGGTGCCGATAAGGGGGAAACAACCTATCAGAATGTGCAGGGCGACCAATTGGGTAGTTGGGTGATGCGCTTCAACTATGATGGCGACTGGAATGGTTTTTCGTTTTATGCCGACAAGTTTTTCGAAGACCATTCGTCTATGCTTCAGCTCGATTATGACGGATATGGCGAAGGTAGTGAGTGGATGATGAAGAAGCAGCGTCGTTACTTGGTTTACGACTTTAAGGATTGGATGTTAGGTTTTGAATATCGTTATAAACCTGACAACTGGTTGAATACGTTGATTGTCGAATATTTATACTCAAAGTATCAGAGTGGCCCAATCTATCATGATCACACGATAACGATAGCCGACCATATCGGTGGAAGGGACAACTACTACAACCATTATATCTTGCCGGGCTATCAGCATTGGGGACAGGCGATGGGCAACCCGCTCTATCGTTCGCCGATTTACAATGAGGATGGAACAATCCGTTTTGATAATAATCGTTTTGTGGGTTTTCACGTTGGACTGAGCGGTCAGCCGACGGAGTTGTTTAAGTGGCGTTTCCTCGCTACGTGGCAGGAGGGATTAGGTACGTACGAACAGCCTTATAAGAAGAAACAGCAGAATGTGAGCCTTATGGGTGAGGCTACTTACAAGCTTCAAGGACACAAGATGCCTGAATGGCTGAGAGGTGTTGATGTGCGAGTGGGTATAGGGGCTGACTTTGGCACAATCCTCGGTGGAAACAATTACGGAGCTCAACTCACATTAACGAAATGTGGTTTGCTGGAATGGAAATAGTTTTTTTAATGGTGAAAACAGAACGAAGATAGAAAATGAAAAGTATAAAAAGATTATTTTTAGTCTTACCAATTCTGACCCTTTTCGTCTCTTCTTGTTCCTTTGAGACGGATAATGAGGCAGGCAGTATGGAGGGAATGTGGCATCTCGTTGGAGTTGAAACATTATCCACAGGGACGAAAGAAGATCTGAGTAATCAGTTGATATTCTGGTCGTTTCAAGCACGACTGCTCGTGTTAGAGGATAAGGAGGGTAAGCATAGCTGGTATCTCTATCGCTTTCGTAACGACAACAGTCAGTTGACGCTGAATAGCCCTTATCGATATGATCGTGAGAATGGTGACCATCCGCTGACGAATTATGAAACGACAATGTCGGCTTATGGCGTTAAAAGTCTTGCGCCAGCGTTTCGTATAGAAAAGGTCGATGGGCGGAAGATGATATTAAATGACGGGGTTGTCAGACTCTGTTTTGATAAATTCTGAAAGTCTTTTCTCATAACCGGTTGGGGATAATTCTTTCAGAGATTATGATTAGAAAATAATAAAAGGCAGGTGTTTGCCTGCCTTTTGTTGTGTATATAGAATAAGTTTCTTTTTCCTTTACTCCGTAAACGGAAGCGCACCTCTTCTTCTTATAAAGAAGTTGAGCGTATGGTGGAAGGCGATATAGATAATAATATCAATCGCAATAATCCATGTCACAAGAAGTTGATTGAAGAGAGAAAGGTTGATGATGATAAAGATAATTGATAGTGTAATAATACTAATCAATGCCTGATGTTGTGATAATCCTGCACGCATCAGCTTATGATGGATGTGATTTTTGTCAGCTTTGAAAAGTGGTTTGCGGTGTAGGATTCGCACGATGATGACTCTGAACACATCGAAGGTGGCTACGAGGAGAAGGGTCACAGAAAGGAGGGTTGCTCCCTTCTGATAAGGCATAACTCTTGGGTTGTGCATACAGAACTTAATAAGTAGTACGCCAAGGATATAGCCAATTGTCAGGCTCCCCGAGTCGCCCATGAATATCTTTTGGTTCTTTTCCTGTTTTCCCCAGAGGTTATGGTAGAGGAAAGGAATTAGCACACCCATCAGTCCCGCAATAAGGATGCAGTAGACCCATATTTGTTCGCGTTGGAAGATATAGAAAAGACCAGATAAAGCAATGAGGGTAAGACTGGCAGAGAGTCCGTCAATACCATCTATGAGGTTGATGGCATTCATGATAAATACCAGAACGCCAACCGTTAATATCATTCCTATAATAGTAGGAATCTCATAGATACCTAAGAAGCCATAGAAATTGTTGATGTAAAGATAGGATATTGGTAGCAGGCAGGCAGCGACAATTTGCATGAGAAGTTTCAGTTTCGCTCTCATTCCAAAGATGTCGTCAAGGACGCCAGTTATATAAATAATAGTGACACCCACACCAAAGAAGATGCTCCATGGGCTGACACCAATCTTGCTGCCTTTGCTTGTGTAGGTCCATGCTAATAGCGCAACGATGGTAGCAATCAGCATGCTGGGTATAAAAGAAACACCACCTAAGCGAGGAACAGCACTGTTGTGTATTTTCCTGGCATCGGGAGTGTCATATAGTTTTCTCTTCTTGCAAAATGAGAGGATTTGTGGAATTATAATGAATCCGCAAACAGCACTCATGGCAAAAGCAAAAAGGCTTATTAATGTATATATCGACATGTTGATAGTTTTCTTATGTTTAATTAAACTCAATAATAATGATATTATTGTATTCAGGGAGTAAGAAAAGTGTAATAGCTATGTGGTAATGGTTGTATTGCTAAATAATCTTACCACAATAAGTAGATTGTGGGTGTTTTTTTGTAACTTTGTTGTCATTAAGTTTGGTAAATATTACCGCCTTTTTTTATATGAAGATATCCATTATAACGGCAACTTATAATAGTGAGAAAACATTGCAAGACACCTTAGACTCTGTTTTGCGTCAGGATTACAATGATATAGAACATATCCTTGTGGATGGTGCTTCGACTGATACGACGGTTGATATCATTCGCAACTATGCTTCTACGACAGACAAGCATGCAGTAAGGTGGGTTTCGGAGAAGGACCATGGAATCTATGATGCCATGAATAAGGGAATAGCAATGGCGACGGGTGATGTCATAGGAATTCTTAATTCTGATGATTATTTTACATCGTCTGATGTTTTGTCAAGATTAATAAAGCCTTTTTCTGACGCAGCAGTTGAGGCTGTGTATGGTGATATACATTTTATTCATGATAAGAGTCCAGACAAGATAACTCGCTATTATTCTTCTAAGATGTTTTCTCCCCTCTGGCTTCGTTTTGGTTTTATGCCAGCCCATCCGTCATTATACGTGCGCAAAGCGGTATATGAAAGGGTCGGTTTTTATAAACTTGATTATAAAATAGGCGCCGACTTTGAAATGGTAGTCCGAATGTTTCATGTGCATAAAATCAAAGCACATTATATTAATATGGACTTTGTCACGATGCGTAATGGGGGTGCAAGTACCAGTGGTGTTCAAAGTCATAAGCTCCTATTGAAGGAGGATGCCCGAGCTTGTCGTGAGAATGGACTGTATAGTAATCAGTTTCTAATATCACTTAAGTACTTATATAAAGTCTTTGAGTTTAGGATATAGATTTTTCCAATTGTTTGCATGCTTCTATGAGGCGATTATTATCTACTTCGTTTCTAATTGCAATTCGAATATAATTCATGTTTTTAAGAGCTTCTTTTTTTATTACAGTCTTTTTATTAATATATCGTAGTCCTTTAATAAATATTTTGCAACTTCGGTTGACGTGTATGGAGACTTTACCTCGCAGAGAAAATAGTTAGCTTGTGAAGGAATTATTCTCAACCAACTAATCTTCTGCAATTCGTGTGCAAAACGATTACGTTCAGCAACAAAGGATTTACAAGCAGTATTATAGTCGTCTCGATATTTATTGAAAATCTGCATATAAAATTCTGCAAAGGAATTGATATTCCATATACTTACATCTTTTTTGATGTGGTCAATAACTTTAGTATCTGCACTAGCCAATATTCCTAAACGCAGGCCCGGCACTCCATATGATTTAGAGATACTCTTGATTACAAAAAGTTTTTTGAACTTTTCGAGTGTCTTATTATCAAGAAGAGAGCTGGTAGCGTAATCGTCAGAGAAATCCACAAAGGATTCATCTACAATAAATCTAATTTTTCTTTTTTCTGCCCATGTAGCAAGTTCAAGAACTTCACGCTTTGGTATAAAATTGCCAGAGGGATTGTCAGGGTTAATAAGCAGTAATGTTTTAATATTCTTATCTTCAAAAAAGTTTTTAAGATTTGAAGCATTATAAGAAAAGTTCTTATTATTAGGAATATAGCTTATTATATCATCTTTTTGATGATAACGATTAGAATATTCCTCAAATGTTGGAAGAACTACTCCTATTTTGCCTTCTATACTTTCTATTAAACTTTTAATAAGTTCAGCAGCTCCATTACCCACAACAATGTATTTGTGGTTTATACCGAAATATTTAGCAGCAAGCAGTGAGTTTACCTCTATTCCTGAAGGATATTCTGTTATAAGTGTATTGAAGTTTGCACGTATTTCGTCTAACATTTTTTTAGGTGGGAAGTACGGATTAACAAGATAACAGAAATCCAATATCTTTGGAAGCGCCAATAACCACCATAACGCTTATTCATTTTGGATAGCTGTTCGTCATCGTTAGCAAAAATAGTTTCTGCTATATCTTTGTCTTGAATATCATCTATTTCGTACCATTTTTTATTCCCAATAGGTAATGCTTTGATATCTTTTGAATTGAGAAAAGATATTATACGTAATACTTGTTCATAATATTCATTTTTCCCTTGTGTTTCACAGTAAGCATTTAGAAAAGGAATAAACTTGTTGGTTGTAAATTCTTTGCTAAACTTATAGATGTTTACGGTTTTGTAGTAGGAATGAGTATCTTTGAAACTGAACGCTTTTGAGTTGATAAAATTGAGAATGTTATACTTGCTATCAAGTTGTACAACAGTCCCATCCATCCATGATTCCCATTTAGCTACCAAGGCAATGTTAGGATAAGGATTTTCTATAGCCATCCTTAGAATATCCTCTTCATAAATTAAATCAGATTCTATAAGAAGTGTCTCGTCTTCTTTCATTTTCTCTTTGGCAAGAGCAAGAGAGTAGATGTTATTTGTTTTATCGTAGATATTGTTATGAATAAATTCAATTTCAAAATATAGGTCGTATTGCTTGCCTATGTGTTTTATAAGGTTATCAGCTTCATAGCCTACGACGATAATAACTCGATTTATATTGAGCTTTGATAATTGTTTTAGTGTCCTGTCGATGAGACGTTCACCATTAATAGGTAACATACACTTTGTATTGTCCTTAGTGTATTCGCCTAAACGTTTCCCCATTCCAGCTGCTAATATAATTGCTTGCATAAGTTTAAAATATTTAGTTGTTCAGTATAATATATGCTTTCTGTTTAAAGAACTCTATTCTTTTTTTGTTTTTATAATCTTGAATTATTTCTGTTATTGCATCAGGTAGTAATGCCTTGATGTATTGTATAGTAAAGGCTATCACTCGTTCGAGCTTATTCATTTTAAAATTAAACATTGGGATAGGAGTGCGCCAATCCTTTCCATAGAAGAAGTTTAGTAGTTCCTCACTGTCCTGAGGTACGGTATACATTTCTCCTTGAAATTCCATTTGTGTTGTATTATTGATATAGTTTACCTCACAAAGTTCACATATGCAAGTAGATAATCTATTGTCTTTGGCATAAGGTGTAAAAAAGTAAATGTCAATATATTCACCATTACGAATGATAGACATGAGGCCTCTTCTTTCAAAACGTGCGACTTCAAAACCATTCTCTCTTAAAACAAATAGAAGACTCTTAAAGTGTTCTAAATCCGTAATAGACATTGCAATATCAATGTCTTCATCATGCGAAATAAAATCCTGTTCTCTTATTGCCCCTAAGAGTGTACCAAAGAAAAGAATAAAGTCTAAATGGTGTGTGTTACATATTCTTTTGAGCAATGAAAGATTTTCTTTTGCTTTTTCTTTGTCAATAGGTTTTATACCTTGATAGATAGGTACAAAACGATAGGAATAATTGCCTTTTGCGGTAGGAATATTTAATTTCATATTTAATCTAAGTAATAAATGTTTTATCCTCTAATCCATTTTTTTAATTTCGTTTTCAGGTTGAATGGAATGAGTTGTAGCACAGAGTTTCTAAATGTATTATTGTTTTGATAGAAAGCTTCTTCAAATCTTTCGTAAGGTACAACATATTTAGGATGTTGTAGTGAGAACTCTAATTCTCCACAAGCTCTATACTGTTTTGGTATAGTAGATTCTGTTGTGTGGGTTGCACCTTCTCCAAATCCAATATTACTAATAAGGCTTGTGCGTGGATAGATACCTAATTGATTATGGGCTGCCATCGTAAAGTACCACTGCCAGTCCCATGCGCTAACATAGTTATGCTCAATAGCTTTTATACGATATTTCCAATAGTGCGTATCTTTTCCCTTATATCCATTATTTTTAATGATAGACTCGAGATAAGGAGATTTTTTCCAGTTCATTTCGAGGTCCATCTTTGCCCATGCACGTTTCCATGTAGCCCAGCCATTTGTTGACTTAAATCTACTAAATCCATAGGAGTCTGGAATATCAATGGTTTTAATATAATTGGCAGCATCAATCATTGCGATACGTTCGTCATTTTCGTATCTTTTGAGAAGTTCTTCTGCAAAAGGAAAGAAGGATTTTTGAAGGACGCAATCGTCTTCTATAATAATTCCTTTCTCTTCGTTCTCAAATAGCCAATTGATTGCGGTGTAAACACCCATGCAGCAACCCATATTCTTGGTCCTGAATAGCGTTTTGACTTCACACTCCCAGTCTATTTGTTGCAGGATTGCTTTTTTAGTCTCTTCAACTAAAATGTCTTCTCCTTCGATATTTTCTCGAGCACCATCGCAAGCAATATATAGTTTGCTTGGTTTTACTTGTTTTATTCTTTCAAAACTTTGAAGCGCAATGTCTTTTCTTCGGAATATTATGAATAAGATAGGTATGTTATACATTGGTTGTATATTTATTGCGTGAATAAAGATGATTTGATAGCTTCAAGAAACTTCTTTCCATATTTTAGGTCAGGTTCTACATAATTGCCTTCTCCCCATTCGTTCCATGAACGTAGGAACAGAATTTTACGCTCATTAGGTTTATCCTTTATCACTTCTAATGCATTTTCTATATGTTTTTTGAAGTTTTCAGGAGTTGAGTTTACATAGATTCCTTCATGCTTTCCAGCCCTTGGGGTTCTGTCCCATTGTGGCATAATAGTTGGGTAAACGTTGTCCCAGATATCTTCTGGAGCAAAAAAGTGTTTAGTTACTTTTTATAAAATCATATTTAAGTGTCGGGAACCAAGATATATGTTTTTGTAAAAGAAATCGTATTGCTCGTGTAATCTTGCCTAGGACAAGTGTTTCGCCTCGTGATTTTCCAAAAGAGTTTAATCCATCAAAACCTAATGAAAGAATTTCTTTGTATAGTTCAGCACTGCTTTTTCGTGTTTGGTAGGACTCTTTTAATAGTCCCATCTTCTAATCTTTTTATCGTCGAGGTGTTATTACATATAGCTATAAAATGGACTCCTTTTTAATCCATTTTCTTTTGCTAACTCTCTCCAAATTCTAATAAAATTTTTTTATATCTTTTGAAAGAGTAAGGGTCAAATATTGCAAATAAAGGTTTTTCCATCAATAGTAATGTATCGATGGTCTTTAAATGCGGGCAAGACAGCATAGAAGTGTTGTTTATAGTCTTCTTCGCCAGGATATAGCTGTTTTGCAATCATTGTAGTTTTACTATTATTTTGCCAGGTTCTTGTTGTCCAGTCGTGGTTTGCCCATGCAAGACAAAAAGGGAAGTCTGGTTTCCCAGACTCTAAAACTTCTTGAAAGGGTCGTTCCAAAAGTCTCTTATTGTTTCCAAACCAATAATGCCAATAGCAAAAGCCTTCTATGCCAGCTTCTTTTTGCCATCTGTGCTTGCTGTTGTCTTATTTCGGGAAGTCGTAAGTCGTAAAATCCTAAGTCAGCAGGTATCCTTGGTTGATAATGACCTTTGAATTGTGGTTTAGCTTTTGCGACATTTGTCCACTCAGTAAACCCTTTACCCCACGTTTCATCATTTTCAGGAATAGGGTGAAACTGTGGTAAATAGTATGCTATAACTCTTGCTTTCATTTTAATTATGACTTATAATTTTAGCAGGAACACCTGCCGCTATTGAATATGGAGGAATATCTTTTGTGACAACTGCATTAGCACCAATAATAGACCCCATTCCAATTCTTACTCCGCCAAGGATACAGGCATTATTACCAATCCACACATTGTCTTCAATTATAACTTCTCCTTTTGAAACCAGTTGTCGTAACCTTGGTTGGATATTCATGTTTTGTCTTGATGATTCTCCATGCTCATTGTCTGATATCAGTACGTTAGTTCCTGTTAGTACATTTTTCCCAATCCTAATCTTATTGATTGCTGTAATATGGGAGTTACGTCTAATAAGTGTGTTGTCACTGATATGAATTTCTGGTTTATAGTCTTTGGTGCTATATGTAACAAGTTGCACACCACTTTCAATCACAACGTTATTACCGATATATATGTTTTGTGCATCTAAGAGTGTATATGGTTTCCACATTATAACAGAATTTCCAAAGTGTGCAAAATTCTTTTGTATATATCCGGTATAGAGGTTGTTTTTAAGCGTATTAATACATTTTGTTTATTTTTGTTAGGATAAACATAGGAGTATAGTTTACCAATATATTTTTATGTAATTTTTAAGAATTTGTTTCATATTATATTTTTACTAAGTTTGATAATCCCATGTGAGGCAATCCAAATGTGAATAACATTATGCAAATCATTGTAATAAGTAGTAGACTTGCCCATCGTGGTTTGATAATGTAATACATTGAACCTATCATATAAATATGTACTATATAATAAAAGTTCGCTAAGACGTAAAGATAATACTTGGTAGAAAGCCTAAAGAAGTGTATAGGAATAGTCCTATTGAGTAAACTTTTGAGCAGAACGGGCGCATATTTATTTTTTTCTGTGAAATTGTTTTTTTGAAAGATAAGCAGAATGTAAAATATAAGAACATTTAATAGGTATCTGAGGATTAAGTAATTCCATTTCAACAATTCCAATACCTTTTTCGGTTGTCTTTTGATAGAATGATAATTTACTGCCAATAAGTGGTAAGTCAAGATTAAATAGAATAGAAGAGCCTGTAAAATAAATTACATAACCCAAAGGGATTGAAAGATACAAAAGTAGTTGAACCTTTTTGTTTAATGGCTTATTGCTTAAAAAAAGTGTCGGTAGCAGAGCTATTGCAGATATGTGAAATAGAGAGGCTAAACATATAAGCAGTGCAGCTTTTTTCCTTTTTCCTTCTGCAGTGTAAAGTATGGATATGAGGAAGAAACCAGAGGCTACTCCAGCTCTAATTTGCGTTAATTCATGAAGCTCATAAAAATAGCATAAATAGATGGCAAGCGATAAAAAGTATTGATTAGAATGTTTCTTGAATGCAATCATCTTTAAGGATACACCCATAATAGCATATACAATGAAAAGGGCATTCGGAGAGTCTGAAATGTTGTTTAATAGAGTTGTAATTAAAATAAATGAATATTCTACTTGTCCTACGAGGCTTGAAGTATTTGGATTTTGGTACAATGCTGCATAATTGGGAGAATCTGGGTCTATACCGATTTCACGAAAACCGGCAACAAAAACAAGTATAATTCCCATAAAAATATAGAATGGGAGTTGTAGTTGTTTCGCATATTTCTCTATAAAGGAGAATAATAGAACAGAGATTAAGATTATGAAAAGAATAGCTCCCATCAAATTCTTTTTAATATAATGATAAATATATATCTTCGTGTGAGGTGTTTTATAAAAGCAGGCAATAAGGAATGTTAGTATAGGTGAAGTCATGCAGATGACAAAAAGTCTAAGCATTGTATATTCTATATGAATGTGGAAGTATAAGAGAAGACCATATACAAAGGAAAATGTTACAATGGCAGGTATAATACTTTTTCAATAAATAATCAGATATTTTTGAAATTTGGATATTTCTTTTTAGAATTAATAATCTTGCTATGTGTGCAATAAAACATATTGCAATCATAGTATGAAATAGATATTATGCAGGGCATCCTATTTTTGAACAATATCCATGAGACTGGAAGACAAAAATATTATTATAGACTCGACAATTATAGAATAGTATTTAATATCTCCTGTTGCTTGAATGATGATAGTGATAGGATTATGTAAAGATAGTATGATTTGATAAATGATATACAATTGTGTGAAAGTAACTATATCCTCTGTTATATTTCCTAACCATAAAGTAAGAATGGATTTAGTTTCTAAAAGTAATGGTATGGAAATACAAATAAGGAGATTGATTAAAACCCTATTATTAATAGAAAAAAAGTTTGTCAAGATAGATGTTGTTCTTTTCCTGAATATGCCTTTATCATTGCTGGTCTAAAAGGCAAAGACGAGGCTATTGCTAAGTGAGTTTAGTGCATTATATACTTGGTTTCCAATATTAAATGCTGCATTTACAATTGGTCCAAAAAGACATTTAATAATATAGTACTTCCTTGTGTCATACCCACTGCTGCTAAGGTTCCATAGAAAGTCCATCCTGAGAATGTTATTAATTCTCTCATTGTGTCTTTAGACTTCACTTTTATATATTGACATTCACTATACTTTTTTTTAGTAATAAAAACATAAGCTAATAGGTCAAATAAGGATATTGCAGCAAAGCCTAATCCATAAAAGATTAGCCTATCAAATGATGTGTTTCGAAGGTTTATTGCTATTATCAATTTTAATATACAATCCGCCAGAGATATTAGCGTGTAGGATTTCATATCTTCATGTGCAAATAATGCACCCATATATGGTATAGGCAGGATACTGAAGATAAATGAAAATAGGGATGAAGCTAATAGCCATTGTGCAGCTGATAGTCTGTCGGCAGGGATACTTAATTGTGTCCTCACAAATAACAACCCTAAAGTTATGGAGATAATAAAAAGTACAATGGATAGTATTACTACCAAATTAATACTTACAGAAAATATTTCTTTAAGACGTTCTGTTTGTCCTTTACCAATAGCATAAGAATAAAAGCGTTGTGTAGATAATGCTAATACGCTGCTAAAGCATGTTCCTGCAGTAACAATACCTGCAACGGCATTAAGAATTCCATAATCAACAACGCCTAACCCATTCAGTACACAACGCACGGTATAGAGGTTGATTAATGTCATAAATAGCATTCGTATAAATAATACGAATGTGTTAGACGCAATGGTGTTCACCCCATTTCTTTCTTTTATTATAGTTTCATTCTTTTGAAGGACGGGATTTTTCATTCTGCAAGTATTATATCACGAATTGAATATATTGTAATAATAATGCATATAATGAAAGTAACTCCAATAACGAATAGCATTCTCTTAGGACCAGAAGGCTTTACAGGAACTTCTGCGCCCTGAATAGTTGTAAATACAGGAGTGCGTTCTTGTAGCTTTGAATCTGCAGCTTTAAGTTGTGCAACAAGGGTTGTATATGTGTTATACTTCAGTTGCATGTCATTTTCTAAATCGTTTTGCTTTAGTTTTACACTTTCTAATACAACATCCATATCTGCATCACTTATTTTTCCATATTCCTTACGAACCTTCTCATAGTCTTTTTTTGCTTGGTTTACAAGGCTTTGATAATGTTCGACATCATTTCTTAATTTTTTTGTTCTGTATTCAATGATATATTCTTGCAGTTGCTTTCTTGTGGCATCTGCAAGCATTTTTGCTACCATAGGGTCTTGTGCTATCGTGGCAATACTTATAATACCAGTTTTTTTGTCTGTGCTTATTTTTATATTACTTCTCATCCCCTGTACGAGGTCATTATCGATTTTAGATAATTGATACGGGTCAAACTTATTTGGTGCTGTATTTAAGGTGTTATTCTTTGGTGCTAATTTTACTAACAACCATGAATAGAGCTTATTCCACCAAGCTGTTTCTGTATGAAGTTTAAGATAATTATAATAGTCTGTGTTGATTTTCTTGTCAATAGTTTGTACTTTTACCTTAAATAGAGTTGTTGCAAAAACCATTATCTTTCATTAAGTCTGGATAGAGCAAAGGAGAAATTGCGTCAATATTTTTTTCCCTGTTGGCAAATCAAAACCAAATGAAGAAGCAATGTCACTTAAACCACTTGCGTCTACATTCGAGCTTGTTTCTGGTGCCATAGCCGTTTCGCTTGTGTATGTTCGTGGTACACAAAGGATAATATAAGATGACAATACAATAGTAATTGGCAGAATTATAAGGAAAAGTTTTTTATGTTCTCTAATCCTTTTTAATACCAATCGTAAATCTATTTGTTTCAAATTCTCTTCGTTTTCCATTAGCTTGAAGCTTTAAATATATGGTAGTATTAAACTAAATGACTTTTCTCCTTACTTCAGCAAACTTGCAATTGTTGCAACAACGGCTGCGATGCTGGCTGCACTTGAACCGACACTGAGGGTTTCAGCAAGGCTCATCTTGCTCTGTACCTTTGTCGGAACGATGATTTCGCAACCGGGGCGCACCTTAGCATTGTGGCCTACCTTTGCTAACATTCCGTTCATGTAAAGGATGTAAGTGTTGCTCTTCTTCGCATCACTGGCAAAGCCACCCGCCTGATTGATATAATAAGCAACGTTCTTGCCTTCAACATAGCCGACAGAGTTAGGGAACATCACAGCACCATTGATTTTGACAGTTCCGTTGTATTGTGGGATGACGATACGATCGCCTTCACGAAGAACGATGTCGGCATCACTTCCCGGGTTGGCAATCGCCTTATCTAACTCGATACCAATAGGGTAGACCTCTGGAAGTTTGAACTTATCTTCTACTTTCTTGTTGTTCTGTTCTATTGCTTGAAGCACGCCGGCATCTTTTGTTTTTACAGCTAAATTGATCATATTCTTACGTTGCTGTTCCAACTGCATCTTGTAAGCATTCTCCATGCGGATTCGCTCTGATGGCGTAGGACGACGTTCGAGTCGTGCAGCTTTAATATATCCGAGGTCGGTTGCGCCACCTGCTGCTTTGTAGACGTCGCTTAGGCGCATCTTTCTTGATGTCAACGTGTAGTTTCCAGCGAACACTACTTCTCCCCTCAATGCTAACATTTTGTTGGTTAGTCGTACCGGGACTCTTACGTACATATACTTCATCGTAAGGTTCAAGAACGAAGCCCGGCGCACCATCAATGACAAACCCGTCACGTAGAGAGAATGTGTAGGTGCGTGCAATAATAGAGTCTGGTGTCAGTGCTTGTGGATTTGTGACACGACGTGACACATCCACTCTTACTGTTGAAGCCGTTTGTTTCAATCCTCCTGCCTGCAAGATGAAGTCTTCTAACGACTCATTATCAGCGTATTGGTAGATACCGGGATAGAGCACTTCGCCATGAATGGTTACTGTTCGTTGTTCCTGAGCATCGGTGCGTGTCGGTACAAAAAGTACGTCTTCGTTTTGTAGTGGAATGTCTGCGACACGACCAGCAAGGATACCATCTACATTTACTGAAATCACTTGCAGCGTACGGTCGGCCTTTTTGCGATGAAGTACGGCATGTGGTGCAAATGCTACTTCGGTCAGTCCGTCAGCAGCTTCAATCAGTCCACGAACACTATGGATGCGTCCTCCAACTTCATACATTCCGGGACGGAACACGGCACCTTTTATCTCTACCATATTCTCATATCTTGGAATAACTGAGTCTACACTGATTGAGTCTTCGTCTGAAATGCGGAAGTTACGCATGTCAAACTCATTGACATTAAAGATAGAGTACTGACGACCTGTCTTTCTTCGAACACGGACCGAACGAGTATAGGCGTCACCAGAGAAGCCACCTGCATAGCCAATGAGTGTGCCAAGGCTTTCGCCGCGTTTCATCTCGTAGAACATCGGACGCTTCACTTTACCACTAATCTGTGTAAGCATTTCGTATGCGCCAACTACAATCACATCATTGTCAGCCAATCGTACGTTACCACTCAGATGACCACGGCGTAGGAAGTCGTATACGTCGACCGTACTGATGAGCGAGCCGCTTCTATATACTTTGATGTTACGTAATGTTCCTAATTCGCCAATACCGCCTGCCATATAAAGAGCATTGAAGACGGTGGCGAAGGCTGATAGCGTATAAGTACCGGGGGTCTTCACCTCGCCCACAACGTTCACCATGATGGTGTGTGTCTGACCTACTGAGAGGCGTATATTAGAACTGCTATATCGTTTACCAATCTTCTCACGAATACGATTGTTTGCTTGCGACACAGTCAAACCACTCACTTGGACAGGTCCGAAGCCCTCCAAGGTGACGTAGCCGTCTGGGGCAACTGTCGTTTGATAAGACTTTTGTGAAGCACCATATACATCAATAAACACAGCATCGCCGGGACCAATACGATAGTTGCGTGGCAGTGCCATATTCATGTTTGGTTCAAAAGAAAGACTCTTGTTATTGAAGATGTCACGACCCCAAACCTTCTTGCGGTTACGACTCAACTGCTTCAGTAGGTTTTTATACATTGTGGCAGTGTCTTGCGGCATCCAGTCGCTCATTTCTTCCTGCATTTTCAGGAACTCACCATCATTCTCATCGTATGTGTTTGTTGTCGTTCGATTAGGTGAAATTCGTCCTTCTGAAAACTTGTTTATCTCCTCTTCGTTATTGTTATATTCTTCGAGGGTTTCGTCAGCAATTTGTCGTTTACTCTTTCCTGGCGGTGGAGTGTTAGGACTTGTCTGTCCATTGTTCTTACGACTACGATCGGTTGTTGCTCCCTCTTTTGCAGCTCCAAAGGCAGCATTCCCTTTCTGCATCTTCATAAAGGCATCCCTCACACGTCGTATCTGTGAGATGTCTACACCACTCTGCATAAGTTTTGTGACAATCTGCGACTGTGGAGTACCTTTCTTATGTTCTTTCTGAACAAAGTCCATTACCTGCGTATCCGTCATTGACGATTGCGCAAAGCCGTTCAATGTACAGATTGCGAGTAATACAAGTAGAATATATTTTTTCATTTTCTTATTTAGAATTTCTTTCCCGTAATAATATTCAGAATAGTTTTTGTCACAATGGTAAAGTCGAGCCATAGGGTTCGATGTTCCAGATAATGGATGTCCATATCCATTCGTCGGAGCATCTTCTCCATCGTGTCTGTATAACCATTATAGAGTGTTGCCTCTGAGGTTAGCCCCGGGCGCATCTCATAGATGAGTTGATAGCGGTCGGTCTTTTCCAATATCTTGTCAATAAAGAACTTACGTTCTGGTCGTGGCCCTACAAACGACATGTCGCCTCGCAGCACATTCCAGAGTTGTGGCAGTTCGTCAAGATGATGTCCACGCAGGAACTGTTCCAATCGAGTAGAGTTCGAACTGTCACATTTTGCAACAAGTTGCGGTCCTTCTTCCTCTACGATACTACTCATCGTACGAAACTTAAAGATAGCAAAAGGTCGCCCTTTATAGCCAATACGTATCTGCCTAAAAAATATCGGACCATTGCCCTGATAGGCTATTAGAATACTGATAATGAGGAATATAGGGAGGCAGATGATAAGTCCGATAAGTGCAGCTGCAATGTCACAAGCCCGCTTCATACTTCGTTGAAGTTTCCCACGTGCATCATGACTCCTTTTTTTCTCTCATTTTTTTATTCGTAATTTGGTTCTGTATCGTTATTAATAACTCTTTTTTTGCTATTTTGTTGCAAAGATACGCTTTTTTATTTATTAATTAATCAGTTTTGTTTATCTTTCCACTTTTCTGCCTTCTCTTCATAGACTATAAAAGGACTATGTCTTTGGTAATTAACAATTTTATTGTGAGAATATTTATTTCCAAGTTTTCTGGTGGTGGGGAGCGTATTTAGTGTTTTAGAGATTTGGGTTAAAGATTCTGTCAAGGTTTCAGCCGAGATGAAGTCATATTAATTTATCCCCATTGTCGCCGAGTTTACAAACGGCGATGGTTCTGAACGCATGAACTCTTTTGAGAAAATGAGACTTTCCGTACCGAATGGTACGAAATATCCCCCTGTGAGATACTTGCTAAATGCTGCTATTAAGACTTTTGTCGAAGCTAAGGCTAATAGGGTAGAAGAACAAATTTTGAAGGGATATTTGATGTGAACGCCCCATGAGTCTTTTGCTCATGAGGCGTTCACCTGTACTACGATTTAATGTTTACGTATTAAACTACGCCAGACGAGAGTAAATTTCACAATGATACCAATAACCACAGCATATAATAAAAAGGCTTTAAGTGGTAAATATTGTGCAGAACACATTGTTACATAAAATATAAGAAGGGAAATCAAAGGATTGATAGTATCAATATATTGTATCAATTTCCTCTGATTAAAGTCGTTTTCAATTACCTTCTTTCTTGATGGGAGAAGTAAATCGTATGGATGACTCTTGTAATTATTTAGAACCAAGTAAAAGAATAAATGCAATAATTGGTAAAATAATCAAAGCAAATCTGCTGCCATAACTTGTAATATTACCAGCAAAATCCCAATGCAAGATAATCTTTTCAGAACTAAAAATGATACGGTGAACAGCCACAATAACTGTGGCAATTATTAGTAAGACCGAACAATAATTGCTTAATCTCTTATTCATTTTTTGCTATGTTTTTATGATACTGCAAAATTACAAATATTATTTTTGAAAAGAGGCTGATGTCGAGGAAAATATAGTTTGTCTTCGGCAGGTTAATAATAAAATGTATGTGTGAATTTTCGAGAGCAGTCGCTGTTTGTGTCCTGAAAAAAAGTTTACATAAATACGAGCAAAATGGCTGTTCGTTAGTGTAGAAGTAGGTTTCGGAGATTAGTTTGTAATTGTCAGTAAATCAGCTAATTGTAAGGTTGTTTAAGTAAAGGTGCTTTGTTCGACCTCAAAAGGTGCTTACTTCGGTACTAAAAGGGCATCTTCTGAAAGCCAAAAGATGCTCTTTTCGTTGTTAAAAGATGATGTGTTGGTAAATTGTAGTCTGAAAATAGTTTACAACGTGTTGGGTGTTGGGTGATGGGTGATGGGTGATGGGTGTTGATGAATACTTTTGGAGTGATGGGTGTTGGGTGATGGGTGTTGGGTGTTGAGTGTTGGGTGTTGAGTGATGGGTGTTTTTCATGTGTAAGAAACTCGGGTTGGATAAATCTTGTGTGTTCGTAAAATTGAGCATATATTATTAATTAAAACATTTCCAAGTGTGGAAGAAAAGTATTAAATTTGCAAAGGAAAAAACGTGTAAGAGAAATAACAACTGAGGCAGACTTTTGTTCTCTCATATCAAGGTTTTCAAGACGTGATAGCGTATGCAATATAATGTAACATGTAATAAGTGCAACCGCAGATTTATGATTACTGCAGAGGGCAATGAAACGATGCGCTGCAATTGTCCTTATTGTGGACAGTCGCTGTTTGTAAATTTGCCTATGCAGGTCGGTTCCGTACTCCCTTCTTCTCAGCAAGATAATTCGTATCAGGAATGTAGCAATGGTCAAGGTTCGGGTTTGAAGGTCCTTTTGACTGTGTTAATCGTTCTTGTTCTGGGAGGATTGGCGGTGTTCGGTTATGTCTATTGGGAGAATGAACAGGAAGCCGCTCAGTTGGAATTAGAGGCACGTCGAAAGGCACATGCCGACTCGTTGATGCAGGTTCGGGCACAGATAGAGGCACAAGAGGCAGAGGCGCAAAAGCAGGAAGAGAGGCGAAATGGGATTTGCAAGTTCTTAGCGTCTTTCTATAGTAAGGCTGTTCTGTCTGCTGATGCTGACGCCGAGTTTTACAGTCGTTACCTCACGGACTATTGCCATCGTATGATTTTTGGTGCTAATAGTTCTTATAGCTATGACACGGATGCATGGACAGAGTGGTGGGGAGCTTTTGGGAACACCGCTTCTGAGCCTGACTTTGAGCAACTTCAACGTAACCTGAAGGTTGTTGCTGTGGATGACGACTGGTTCAGAGTAAGGCTATCGCAGGATGGAGAAACAGAATATCGTCAGGTGAAGGTGCTATCGAAAGATGGGCATATTCTCATTGACGACGTAAGATAAAGAATAAAAAGAGGTAGGATAAAATGCAATTTCAATTAGCTTGTAAATATTGTCATCAACCCTTTGCGATTGAGTCAGAGGGTGGTAGCACGTTAAGATGTAATTGCCCCTATTGCGGAAAGAGTATGATGGTTGCTACCCCACAGGTGGGTGCGCCAACTGGTAGTGTTGCTGAGATGGCTACCAGTGCGGGTCAAACGCCGTTGGACAGGAATGTCAGGAACGTACAAGGCGGTTCGTCGATGTATAGAAAAACATCGGGTTCGCAACTTGGAAAGAAGGTAACAATCGCATTTGTTTGCTTTTTGGTTTTCGTGATATTGATGTTGTCACTCTTGTATATGGTATTCTCAGCAATGTCAAATTAAACATTAACACACTCAAATTTATGAAACAGACAAAAATAGTATGTTCTATTAGCGATCGTCGTTGTGATGTAGATTTCCTAAGAAAACTCTTCTTTGCAGGCATGAATGTCGTACGTATGAATACGGCTCACGCCAGTCCTGAGGGAATTAGGGAGGTTATTCGTAACACACGTACTGTGTCTCAACACTTAGCATTGCTGATTGACACGAAGGGACCAGAGGTGAGAACTACGGCTGTGGCAGTGCCTATTCAGTATAAGGCAGGCGACATGGTGAAACTCTTTGGTCGTCCTGATGTTGACTCGACAAAGGATATGATCAATGTGTCTTATTCCGACTTTGCTCGTGATGTAAAGGTTGGCGACCATGTACTCTTTGACGATGGTGCGTTGGATATGCTCGTTGTAGAGAGTGTTGGACCGATGTTGGTTGCGCAGGTACAGAACGATGGCGAGCTTGGTTCGCGTAAGAGTGTGAATGTTCCGGGCGAGCATATAGAGCTTCCTGCACTGACAGAGAAAGACAAGGCAAACATCTTGTTGGCAATCGAGGAAGATATTGACTTCATCGCACATTCTTCGTTCGTTCGGCAGCTGACGTTCTTGAAGTTCAGAAGATACTCGATGAGCATAATTCTGATATTAAGATTATCTCAAAGATTGAAAATCAGGAGGGCGTGGATAATATCGACGAGATTATCGATGCGTCGTATGGTATTATGATTGCACGTGGTGACTTGGGTATTGAGGTGCCTATCGAGCAGATTCCTGGTATTCAGCGAAGCATTATCAATAAGTGTATTATGAAGAAGAAGCCAGTAATTGTGGCTACTCAAATGTTACACACGATGATTAATAATCCTCGTCCTACTCGTGCCGAGGTAACCGATATTGCCAATGCGATATATAGTCACACTGACGCCTTGATGTTGAGCGGCGAGACAGCCAGTGGTAAGTATCCTGTTGAGGCTGTGCAGACAATGGCTCGTATAGCCGAAGCGGCAGAGCAGGATGCTCATAAACGTGGACATATCACTGTTCCAATGACTAATCAGAACGATCAGCGTGAGTTCTTGTCAAGAAGTGCTATTGAGGCAACTGAACAATTGGGTGTGATGGGTATTATCACTGATAGTGAAACTGGTCAGACGGCTCGTAACCTTGCTGCTTTTCGTGGTCCACACCCAGTGTTGGCTATCTGCTACAAGGATAAGGTACAGCGTTGGTTGAACCTTAGCTATGGTGTTATTGCAATTTATCAGCATCGTTATAAGTCAAACGAGGAGATGTTTACAGCTGCCTTGCGCATGCTTCGTCAGAAGGGTTACATTGAGTTAGAGGATAAGATTGCTTATCTCTCTGGTTCGTTCGGTACTGGTAGTGGTGCAACTTTCCTTGAGATTAACAAGGTGGGTGATGTGTTCGATCGTAAGTATCGTTTCCACCTACCTGAGGTGGTCAACTCGGGCTGTGAGGAGGAATAATCTGTCTTCCTCTCATTGCGAAGGGGCATGATACAGAATGTTATAAATACGAATATGAGTCTGTATTGATTTACGCTCATTAGGCTGGTATAAGGATAAACAATAAAGGTGTTCAGAAAGTTCTGAACACCTTTATTGTTTGTCTTTTATCTTACATTGGTCGTTAAAACCCAAATAGAATTTGTTTCCTTATTGTAAGATGTCTTTTTTAGCCCTTTTGAATAGGGATTTTGCTTACACGACGTTCGTGTCTTCCACCCTCAAAGCTTGCCTTGAAGAATTCGTCAAGTATCTTTTCGGCAGTCTTGTTGTCAACAAATCTACCTGGTAGAACAACCACGTTGGCATCGTTATGTTGACGAGTTAGCTCGGCAACGTCCTTATTCCATACCAAACCCGCACGTACACCTTGGTGTTTGTTAAGGGCAATAGCCATACCTTCACCACTACCACAGATGGCAATACCAGGATAAACCTCGCCACTCTCAATGGCTTCTGCTAATGGGTGAGCATAGTCAGGATAGTCGCAACTCAAATCGCTATTGCAGCCAAAGTCCTTATACGCATACTTGTGTGTTTCCAAATACTGGATAACGAACTGCTTTAATGGATAACCTGCATGGTCGCAGGCAATTCCTACTGTCTTAATTTCCATAAGCTGTTTAGGTTTTATTAGCCCCTTTTGTTCGGTTAGGAACGTAGGGGCATGAGGTTAAACGTTTATGCTAAAAATGCTTTTACTTGTTCGTAAACATTCTCAGGCGTGAAGCCTAACTTCTCGTCTAAGACGGTGTAAGGTGCTGAGAAGCCGAAGCTGTTGAGTCCAAAGACTTTACCATTTGCACCAACCAAACCTTCGAGGGTTACTGGTAAGCCCGCTGTAAGTCCGAAGATTTTAGCGTCCCTTGGTAGGATTTGCTCTTGATATTCTTTGCTTTGGCGGCGGAAGAGACCCTCAGATGGTGCGCTAACAACGCGTACTTTCACGCCATCCTTGCGTAGTAATTCTGCACCAGCAACGCAGGTAGAAACCTCCGAACCGCTTGCAACGAGGATAACATCAAACTGCTCGTCAGAGCCTGTTACGATGTATGCACCCTTACGAGTCTGTTGATAGTCGGTGCCCTCTGGTAAACTCTTCACGTTCTGACGTGAGAAGATGAGTGCGGTAGGAGTTTCCATGTTCTCCATTGCTATTTGCCAACATACCGTTGCAGCGTCGCTATCGGCTGGGCGAAGCACGCGTACAGAGTCTTGACCAGCGTGGTTTTGCAACTTCTCCATCAGGCGTATCTGTGCTTCTTGTTCAACTGGTTCATGGGTTGGACCATCTTCACCAACGCGGAAAGCGTCATGGCTCCATACGAACTTCACAGGAGTCTTCATGAGAGCAGCCATACGGATAGCTGGCTTCATATAGTCAGAGAAGACGAAGAAGGTTCCCATTGCGGTGATAACACCGCCATGTAACATCATACCGATACACATACATGCCATTGCCAACTCGCTAACACCAGCTTGGAAGAAGGCACCGCTGAAGTCGTTACGTGTGAGAGAGTGAGTCTTGTTGAGGAAACCATCAGTCTTGTCAGAGTTGCTGAGGTCGGCTGATGATACAATCATATTAGGAACTTGCTCTGCAATAACACCAAGACAAGCAGCTGAACCATTACGTGTTGGTATGTCGCGCTTCTGTACAAGTCCGCTCCAATCAATTTCAGGAGCTTTGCCCGAGAACCATTCACGCATCTGCTCGGCCTTTTCTGGGTTTTCCTTTTCCCATGCTAACTCAGCTGCATGACGCTCTGCGACAATCTTTTTGAGTTCTTCTGCACGATCATCGTATAGCTTTTGTACTTCTGGGAAAATCTTGAATGGGTCTTCAAGGTCGCCACCAAGGTTGTTTATAGTGTTCTTATAAGCATCGCCACCCAATGGTGCGCCATGTGTTTTAATGCTATGTTCGTAGCAGCTGCCGTCAGCTTGCAGTGCACCTTTGCCCATAACGGTGTCGCCAATGATGATGGTAGGGCGATGCTCTTCTTTGTTAGCTGCAATAAGTGCTTCGCGGATAGCGTCTGGGTCATTGCCGTCAATCTTTAATACGTTCCATCCCCATGCCTGATACTTCATGGCTGTATCCTCACTCATAACCGCTCCGCACTCTGTTGAGAGCTGAATGTCGTTGGCATCGTAGAACATGATGAGGTTGTTAAGTCCAAGGTTTCCTGCCAATCGTCCTACTTCGGCACTAATTCCTTCTTGGACACCGCCGTCAGAGATATAGGCATAAATCTTGTGCTGCATCATTGTATGTCCAAGTCTTGCTTCGAGGAACTTCTCTGCTACGGCAGCACCAGCAGCGTAGGCATGGCCTTGACCAAGAGGACCAGAGGAGTTTTCAATACCATGTGCGATGTCTCTCTCTGGATGTCCTGGGGTGATTGAGCCCCACTGACGGAATTGCTTAATATCATCAACCGTGAACTTTCTCTGGAGGGTCAGTGCTGCATAAAGCATTGGTGACATGTGACCTGGGTCAAGATAGAAGCGGTCACGTCCTGCCCATTCAGGCTGTTCTGGGTCAAAGACGAGAAATTCAGAGAATAGGATGTTTATAAAGTCCGCACCACCCATAGCTCCACCAGGATGTCCTGATTTTGCTTTTTCAACCATTGAAACTGCGAGAATTCTAATATTATCCGCTGCTCTGTTCATCAATTTCTTGTCATTCATAAATGGAATAAGAGTTTTAAATTATAATGCAAATATAAAGATAAATATGGAGACCTCAAAATATTGAAGTTACTATTTTAAGAAAATGGCTAAAAATGGCTATGGCTTTGTATTTGCTTTGCTTTGTTTCAGTTGTTAGGTGGTGTTTCGTTGTTTTTTTATCGTAGTTCTGTGATAGATGGTTTATAATGTGTGTGCTAATCGTTAGCATGAATGGTGCTAAGGGTTATTTGGGTTATAATACATGGTTTGTTGGTATCTTTTGTCCGATAGGTACATGAAAAAAAAGGATTATCAGAATGTTCGTCAGTGTTTTTCGGAACATTTGATAATCCTTTCATGCAGTTGTTATGGTAAGGTTTTATACTTTAAGCCTTACGATTAATCGTTATAATGAGGTGTCATTATAGACTTCTTTATTGATACGATAGAGAGCAGCACCACGTTTGCTGGTAATCTTATCGATGAATTTTGTTTTCTCAATGAAGTCTATTTGCTTGATTCGTTTTCGGAAGTTTCGTTTATCAATTTCGACACCTAAGATAGCTTCGTGGACATTCTGGAGTTGTGTGAGTGTGAAGAGTTCAGGTAGAAGGTTAAATCCGAGTGGGTCCTTGTTGATGAGTTTACGAAGCTGACTTAAAGCCATTTGTACCATTTCGATATGGTCGCCGTATAATTCGGGCAGTTGGTTGATACCAACCCATTGTAGGTCGTTCTCTTCTAATAAATGTTTGTCATAGTCAGAGACGTTAATCAGTGCGCAATAGGCAATGGAGATGACACGATCACCGGGGTCGCGGTCTGTTTCGCCAAAAGCACCTACTTGTCGCATATAAATATTATTAATGCCTGTGCATTGGAAGAGTACTCTGTTGGCAGCTTCTTTCAGGCTTTCATCTTCTTTACAAAGCCGCCATAGAGGGATAGTTTTCCGCTATATGGTTCTACCTTTCGTTTGCCGACAAGCAGTTCTAATTTCTTGTTCTCAAAACCCAGTACGATGCAATCGACTGAAACTAAGTGTTTGGGTTCGCCTTTATAGTATTTGTCCATGTGTAGATTTTTGTATTGTGTGTATGTTTTTTATGATTCTTGGTATGTGTGCCTTGTCGTTATTTTTGTAGATGACAACTCTGTGTTTTACCCAGATAGATTATCAGACAATAGTGTTTCTGTATTCTTACTCTGGTTTGCTTCTTATCTTTGGTTGCAAAGAAGGGCTGAATTTGTTGTATCCAAATCCAGCCCATTAACCAATTAGTATTTATGAAAGACACATCTTGTGAGATGTCATAATATATTTAACAAACCTTGTGAGAGCCTTCACTGATAACGACTGGATAAACCTCAGGGGCATGACCATATTTTGAGCTGAATTTCTCTGTTACGTCAGCAATGAACTTGTCGTAGAGTTCATCTTTAACGAGGTTGATGGTACAGCCACCGAAGCCACCACCCATGATGCGAGAACCAGTCACGCCATTCTCCTTAGCAACGTCGTTGAGGAAGTCGAGTTCTTCACAACTTACCTCATACTCCTTGCTCAGACCGTGATGAGTCTCATACATCTTCTGACCAACGGTCTCATAGTCGCCTGCAACGAGAGCGTCACAAACAGCGAGGACACGCTTCTCCTCACCGAGAACGAAGTGTGCGCGCTGGTAATCCTCTGCGCTAACCTTGTCCTTAACAGCCTCTAACTCGTCCCAGTTAGCATCACGCAATGTTTCGTATTTCTTCTCTGGGAACTGCTCAGCGATAGCCGCAACAATGTTCTCACAGCTTCTTCGGCGGTCGTTGTATGGACTACCAACGAGTTCGTGCTTAACCTTTGAGTTTACAAGAACGAGCTTGTAGCCCTGTGGGTTGAATGGGAAGTATTCGAACTCACGGCTGCGGCAGTCAAGACGCATTAGCTTACCTTCCTGACCGAAGACGCTTGCAAACTGGTCCATGATACCACAGTTGACACCGATATACTTGTGTTCTGTAGCTTGACCAGCAAGGACGATGTCCCACTTTGAAATCTTATTGTCAGCGAACAAGTCGTTTAATGCACATCCGAAGCAGCTCTCCATAGCGGCAGACGAACTCATGCCTGCACCGAGAGGTACGTCACCAGCGAAGGCAATGTTGAATCCCTTTACGTCAACACCGAGTGCCTTGAACTCCTGTACCATACCATAAATGAAGCGTGCCCATGTAGCGCGTGGACCCTCCGGGTCATTAACCTTGAACTCTACACGGTCCTTGAGGTCGATAGAGTAGCACATTACGGTGTCTGTGCCGTTAGGACGAACCTCAGCCATGATGCCCTTGTCTACTGCACCTGGGAATACGAAGCCACCGTTATAGTCAGTGTGCTCGCCAATGAGGTTGATACGTCCTGGTGAGAAATAAATGTTTCCTGTCTTGCCGTCGAAATGCTTAATAAAACGACTTCTTACAAATTCTATGTCCATGTTAGTAATGTTTTAAATGATTGTTAGGATATAATTGAAATATCTCGATATAATGGTAAGCATGAAGCCTACCATTATAAAGATGTTTGTTTAAGCCTTCTTTGAAGGATGTGAGCCAACCAAAGCGTAGAAGAGCATGAAGGCAAGCATGCCAACGACGAGCCAATAACTCTGAATGTCGCCTACCTTTGTTGCCATAATGTTCTGTATTAATGGCATTACACCACCACCAACAACCATGGTCATAAAGAGACCTGAAGCTGTGGCTGTGTATTTGCCAAGTCCTTCTGTGGCAAGATTGAAGATTACACCCCACATTACTGATGTGCAGATACCGCAAAGGATGATGAACAACACCTTAGTTGGAACCTCTGCTGTGACGAGAGTACTCTCTGCAAGGTTAGGTACGGTGAGGCTCATCTTGCTTGCTTCTGGCATAAAGATAGCCACAATCAGAAGTACAAGAGCCAAAGCTGAAGTAACAGTAAGCTGTGTACGTGAAGACACTTTACCACTGATGAATGCACTAACAAAGCGACCTACGAGCATTAACAACCAGTAGATACCTGCGATAAGACCTGCAATGGCTGCACTACCGAGTACGCCGCCTTTTGCTACTGGCTGGCTCAGATAGAAAAAGAGCTGACCAGGAATACCCACCTCAATACCTACGTAGAAGAAGATGGCAATGATACCGAGTAGTAGTTGACGATAGCCTAATGCACCCTTGATGCCACCAACAACGTCAGACTTCTCTGTTTCTGGTTCTGTCAACTGTGTAAACCATACGATGACGAATGAAGCTGCAAAGATGACTAATGCGATAAGTAACAATGGAGATACAACCTTAAGCGATGTGCTCTTTGTGATTTCACCAATCATAGAACCTGCAACCATTGGAGTCAAGGTTGCTGCGAGTGAGTTTAATGATGCACCGGTCTGGATAAGTTGGTTACCACGGTTACCACCGCCACCAAGAAGGTTCAACATTGGGTTAACTACGGTGTTCAGGATACAAACACAGAAACCACAAACAAAGGCACCAAGCAAGTAAACTACGTAAGTGCTGATTTCGTTTCCGTCCATTGTGCTTGAGAAGTATTGGATGCCTATACCGAAGAAACCAAGTGCTAAGGCGATAAGTGCAGTCTTCTTGTAGCCGTGTTTTGTAATCATCATACCTGCAGGTATACCCATGAAGAGGTAGGCTGCAAAATTCATCATGTTACCCATCATACCAGCCCACTCGTAATGCTGTTTCCAGATTGATCCGAATGGTGCTGCCATATTGGTTACGAAAGAGATCATAGCAAAGAGGAACATCATGGTGATAATAGCCACCAAAGTTCCTTTCTTGTTAGTTTGATTTTCCATTGTAATATTTCAGTTTTTATTGTTTCGTTTTTAGATGTTTATTTCTCTACTCCGAATTTATAGATGGTCTTTTGTGTGTATTCCTTGCATGGTTCTAAAAGAACTGATGGGAAGTAAGGACGGTTTGGACTGTCAGGGAAGTGCTGTGCTTCAAAGCAGATTGCGCTGCGACGTGGGAAGGTTGCACCATGTTGTCCTTTGTAGCCGTCAGCCCAGTTGTGCGTGTAAACCTGAACGCCCGGTTCTGTGGTATAAACTTCCATAGTTCTTCCGCTCTTTGGTTCTTTGATTCGTGCTGCGAATGATAGCTCGCCTTCTTCTTTCTTATTGAGGACGAAGCAGTGGTCATAGCCTGCGCCATGCTTAATTTGCTCATGGTCTGCGTCAATGTCTTGCCCTACGGTCTTAGGTTCACGGAAGTCGAATGGCGTACCAGCTACCTTCAAAATCTCACCAGTTGGGATTGATGTTTCGTCAATTGGGATGTAGAAGTCGGCATTGATTTGGCACTCTAAGTCGTCAATTGTCGGTGTTGGGTTAGCAATACCAGCTAATGAGAAGAAACCATGACTTGTGAGGTTGATGACGGTCTTTTTGTTACTCTTTGCAGAATATTTGATGATAAGTTCGTCGTTGTCAGAGAAAGAATAAGCTACCCAAATATCCACCTCGCCGGTGAAGCCTTCTTCGCCGTAGGGAGAAGTGTACTTTAATACTACGGCATGGTCGTTAACCTGTACTGCGTCCCACACCCTTGCATTAAATCCTTCCTTACCTCCATGCAGAGAGTTAGGACCATTGTTAATAGCAATCTTGTATTCTTTTCCATTCAGTTGGAAACGTCCTTTGGCAATTCGATTGCCATAACGGCCAATAAGTGTTGAAAGATAAGGCTCTGGCGAACTGATAACTTCTTGTATGTTATCATGTCCTTGGATAACATTTGCGAGGTTTCCGTCTTTGTCAGGAACCATTATTGCAACAATTGCACCACCGTAATTTGTGACTGCAACCTCATTACCCTTGGCATTTCTGAGTATATAGAGGTCGGTTTTCTTACCATCTATCGTAGTCTGGAAATCTTCTTTTCTCAGACCACACACATACTGTGTCTCTTCGGAATTTACCATGATTTTATGTTTTTAGTTACTATTTCAAGACCTGCAAAGTAAATAAAAATAAACGATAATCGCAAACTTAACTTTGAAAATAATAATGTATGGTGTGTTAAAAACAATTAAGACGTTTTTAGTTCTATATAATTATGTTCAAATTGGTTTGGGCTCTAATAGTCGATTTTGTTTGGTTTGTATCGACTCTTGTGAGAATAATATAGAAATTATTACTGTCCGCTAAACTTTTGTTTATTTTCACAAATTTGGGCTGATACTTTTTTCATAGTATCAGCCCATTTAATTACCTTTGCTTTTGCAACAAAACATAAGTAACATGAGCAAAAGTACACATTTTTCGGACAGCCAGTATATGGTCAGTTAATAAAATGCTTAGACAAGAACAAAATTAACACTTATAGCCGTCAACATGGTGGCGAACGGTATGTAAAGAAGTTCGATATGTGGTCTCACGTGGTAACTATGCTCTATGCCGTGGTGATGCGTTTCGACTCTCTTCGTGAGATACAGGCTTCTATGCTGGCAGAATCCCGTAAGCTACCTCATCTAAGCATAGATACTTTACCCAAGCGTAGTACGCTCTCTGATGCCAATAAGAGACGCCCCTGAAGAACTCTTTTGGTTGGCTCTATATGGATGTCCTTGAAGCTCATCGTGACCTACTTTTTCTCGGACAGCCAACGAGGCAAGGGGATTCTTGGCTTAATCGTCTGAAAAATAATGGATTCTACCACTATTCCCTTGTTTTTCGAATCTCGTCTTCAAGGGTGTGGGACGTAATCCCAAGCACGGAAAGAAGAAAGGAGGCATAAAGGTGCATACCATCATAAATGCCAACGAAGGAGTGCCTTACGATATGCAATTCACTTCTGCTGCCACACATGACAGTTTTATGATGGCACCGCAGGATTATTCAAAGAACGATATTCTAGCTATTGACAGAGCCTACATAGACTATGTTAAATTTGAACAGATGACTCATAATGGTGCTGTCTACGTTACAAAGATGAAGAAAAATCTTGTTTATCAACTAGAAATAGAGTATAATATTACAGACGATGATAGCCGTTTCTTATACAATATCAAGGAGGTAGTCCTTAAAAAGAAGGGGGTGGAACATCATGCACGAATCGTCACCTACATAGACCACAAGAAGACGGGAAAGAATAAGACAACGAAACTAATATCACTGCTTACCAACGACTTTGAGATGGATGCGCAAGATATAGTGGCTATTTACCGGAAAAGGTGGCAGATAGAGTCACTATTCAAGCAAGTCAAGCAGAATTTTTCCGCTAAGATACTTTTACGGAGAGACTGCTAATGCTATTAAAATACAGATTTGGATGGTTTTTCTTGCAAATCTGCTAATAACCATCGTACAGAGAAGGATAAAAAGGTCATGGAGTTTCTCGGGATTAGCCACAATGATAAGAATTGTACTGATGTACTATATCAATATGGAATCCTTTTTCGAACAACCTGAGAACGATTGGAAAAAATACTTTAGCAAAACATGGTATTTCCCTCCGCAATGTGAGGAAAATGTATAGAGGGGGCTTGTCTAAGAGAAAAAAAAGCTCATCCTAAATGCGTAAAGGGATGAGCTGAAGAAGTTAGAGGTTTAGCGGACAGTAATATATAGAAATATTGGTTTGTAAATGAAAGAGTAGGTCTACATACAAAAAATGCGGGATTAGCTGTGTAGTCTAATCCCGCAATAGTATATATGTAACGTGTTGGTTATCAGTTGTATATTTTACTTTCTGTATTCTGGTCTTAATTCAACCTTAGGGACTTTCATGGTGTCACCTTCCTGCATAGTGTTACAGCCATTAAGCACCTGGAAGTAGCCAACCATGTCCGCTCCGAGCGTCTTTCGACTATATTTTTCCATTGTTTCGCCTTTCTTCAGGACAACAACTCGGTCGATACCAATAATGTTGTAAGCACCATAACGGATACGAGCATCTTTATTCATGGCAGAGAATGAATTATCATCTGTCGTCTCCTCGCTTTCAAAAGACTTTGTCGGTTTGGCTGTTTGACTTATTGTGTCAGCCGAAACGGTCTTTGTTCCCAGCGTAACAGTATCGTTCGGAGTTTTGATTTGCTCTGAGATATTCTTTGCATCATTCTGTGTGTCAGTATTACCAATTCTTATCCAAAGGAAGACAACAAGTCCTGTTATTATAATAAGGGCAAACCAGACGACTTTCTTTAAGACACTATTTTCAGAGCCATTTACGTCAATATAGGTATCGTCGGATGTGTTTGAGACTTTGGAAACGTCAGGTGTAACCTTCTCTTCCATCACTTTCTGAGATGAAGACTTAGGCTGTTTGTCTGGATTGTTAGAGAGTGTTGAAGACGCTTGTTTAGGTTTCTCCTCAACCTCGTTGGTTGTTTTTTCGTCCGTATCAAGCGTTTCCTCTGTTAAGTCCTCATTCTCATTGTTCTGCAAGTGTTGGTCGTTTTCCATAGATTCGACGACTTCCTTTGCAGAGTCTAATATTTCGTTTGTGTCAGAGGGCTGAGAACTTTCTTTAGTTTCCTCCTCAACGATGGTTTGTACTTCGTCTTTTATAGGTTCAGCATCTTCCGTTGTTATGTGAGTATCAGCAGTTTGTACTGTCTGTTCTGTTTCCTTTTTAATCGTTGTTTCCTTCTTTTCTGTATCCGTGTTTTGCGTAGAAAGCTCTTCTGGTTGTTCTGTGTTAGTCTCTTCTGCTTTCTCTTCAGCAGGGATGAGTTCTAATTCTTCTGTACTAACGCCATCGTTGATAACGACGGTTTCAAACTGTGAGAAAGGTTTGTTTACAAGTTCTTTCATCACGGCATCTGGTGTAAAACTTATCTTGTCATGTCCTTTGATAAGTACACGTTCGCCAGTATTCACGTTCACACTTTCGCGTGACTTAACAGCCTGAACCTTAAAGGTGCCAAGTCCTTTGACCTTAACCTGATTGCCATTTTTGAGTTCTGAACTTATTAAGCTGAAAAAGGTATCCACAAATGCTGACGCATCAGCAGCCGACAGTTTATACTGTTTAGCCAATGCGCTTGTAATCAATTGGATTGCAGTCTTAGCCATTCTCCTGTCCTCCCTTCTTTACATATCCTTTAATAGTAGCAGCAGGTTTGAAATTAAGAACCAATTTAGGAGGTACAAGCATACGTAAACCAGTAGAAGGATTGACCATCACACGTTCTAAACGCTTCTTAACTTCGAATGTTCCAAAGCCCATAACCGAGACAGAATCGCCAGTTTCAAAGCTCTTGCCCATCATTTCTATGATTGTTTTCGCCATCTTTTGGCTTTCATCCTGCGTATATCCAGTTTTTGTTGCTAATGCTGCAATAAATTCCTTATTGTTCATTCTGTTTTTCCCTTTATACAATTATTCAGAAGCAATCGTCCAATTAAATATTTCTTTTATAGAGGTAGGGTGTTAGCTCATGAGTCACTAATTGACTACCTCACCAAAAAGGTCGAACTCATCAGAGTCTGTTACGCAAACGTCATAGAACCTACCAACACGTAAGGACTGTTTCTTTGATGTAATCAAAACCTCTGGGTCAACCTCTGGGGAACAGAACTCTGTACGCCCAACATAGTAATCTCCTTCTTTTCGGTCAATGATAACCTTAAAGGTCTTTCCGACTTTCTTGGCCTCTTGCTCCTCAGATATTCCCTGCTGGATAGCCATCAGCTCATCAAGGCGAGCCTGCTTAACCTCGGCAGGCACATCGTCTTTATAATGTTTCGCACTGTATGTACCCTCTTCTTCTGAATAAGAAAAAGCACCCATACGCTCAAGCGAGCCTCTGTAACAAACTCTTTTAACTCTTCAAAGTCCTTCTCTGTCTCGCCGGGGAAACCAACAAGCAAGGTTGTGCGGAGATGTATGCCCGGAACGCGTCGTCGTATCTCTGTTATTAAGTCAAGTGTTTCTTGCTTACTTACATGTCGACGCATACGATTAAGCATATTGTCAGAGATGTGTTGGAACGCAATATCTAAGTATTTACACACGTTCGGCTTCTCTGCTATTACGTCAAGAAGACTAAGCGGGAACTGGTTGGGATAAGCATAATGTAAGCGTATCCATTCCACTCCTTCAATATCTGCCATTCGAGAGATTAGTTCGGTGATATGATGTTTACCATCGATGTCCACGCCATAGTAGGTCAGTTCCTGCTCGATAATCTGAAATTCTTTTACTCCTTGTGCTACAAGTTCTCGCACCTCTTCTAATACTTTTTCAACGGGACGTGAACGATGTCGTCCTGTAATCAAAGGGATTGCACAATAAGCACAATGGCGGTCGCATCCTTCTGCTATCTTTACATAAGCATAATGGCGAGGTGTGGTCAGATGACGAACTCCATTACATGCTGGTACGTCAGCCTTGCCAAGGTCTGTCAATAACTGTTTGTAATTGAATTTGCCATAGAATTTATCTACTTCTGGGAGTTCGGCTTCAAGTTCGTCTTTGTATCTCTGTGAAAGACAGCCCATAACATATAATTTGTTTAGCTGCCCATTCTTCTTTCTATTGATGAATTCCAGTATTGTGTTGATGCTCTCTTCTTTTGCCGCTTCTATAAAGCCACATGTGTTTACAACAGCAATCTCTCCCTGTGGACGTTTCGAGTCATGCGAACACTGAAAGCCGTTTGCTTCAAACTGCTTCATTATTAGCTCGGAGTCTACAAGGTTCTTCGAACATCCCAGAGTTACAATGTCTATCTGATTTTTCTTCATTTATCCTTTTTTGGTGATGGGTGTTGGGTATTGGGTGTTGGGTGTTGGGTGTTGAGTGTTGGGTGTTGATGATTAGTTTTTTAGGTGTTGGGTGTTGAGTGTTGGGTGTTGATGATTAGTTTTTTGGGTATTGGGTGCTGAAGATTAGGTGTTAATAACCACCATTACATTTCATCAACACCCATCATTCAACACCCAACACCCAAAATCCATCACCTCCAATTACTTAAATAGGCTATCCACGAATTGTACTTTGTTGAAGAGTTGTAGGTCTTCCATACCTTCTCCCAAACCAATATATTTAACAGGAACTTTCAATTGGTCACTAATACCAATTACAACGCCACCTTTAGCCGTTCCGTCGAGTTTAGTAATAGCAAGTGAGGTAATCTGTGTTACGGCAGCAAATTGGCGTGCCTGCTCAAAAGCGTTCTGCCCAGTACTTCCATCGAGTACCAATAGCACCTCGTGTGGAGCCTCAGGAACAACTTTCTTCATAACCTCCTTAATCTTTTTCAACTCGTTCATCAGTCCTACCTTGTTGTGCAAACGGCCAGCAGTATCGATAATGACAACATCTGCGTCATTTGCCTTCGCACTCTGCAAGGTGTCGAAAGCAACACTTGCGGGGTCGGCGCCCATCTGTTGCTTAACGACAGGTACACCCACTCGGTCGCCCCATATCTGTATCTGCTCAACTGCAGCTGCACGGAAGGTGTCGGCTGCTCCGAGATAGACTTTCTTGCCTGCCTGCTTAAACTGCCAAGCAAGTTTACCAATTGTTGTCGTCTTTCCTACGCCATTCACTCCAACTACTAAAATAACGTATGGATGTGCCTCCTCTGGCAGAGTCCACTCACCATTATCATCCGTATTATTCTCTGTGAGCAATGCTGTTATCTCACTTTTTAGGATATCATTGAGTTCGCTCGTAGAAACATATTTGTCTCGGGCAACACGTTCCTCAATACGGCGAATAATCTTGATAGTCGTGTCTACACCTACATCAGACGTTACAAGAATCTCTTCGAGGTCATCCAATACCTCATCATCTACTTTTGACTTTCCTGCAACAGCACGTGCCAGTTTTGAGAATACATTTTCTTTTGTCTTCTCAAGACCTTTGTCAAGCGTTTCTTTCTTCTTTTTTCCGAAAAAATCAAATAATCCCATATCATTAACTAATTTGATGCAAATTTAGACAAAAATCCTGAATTATAAGCCTATTAGAATAAAAAACAAAAATCAAAAACCATAAATAAGCATTCGATAGGGTGTTGGGTGTTGGGTGTTGGGTGTTGGGTGTTGGGTGTTGGGTGTTGAGTGTTGGGTGTTGAGTGTTGGGTGATGGGTGATGGGTGATGGGTGATGGGTGTTGGGTGATGGGTGTTGAGTGATGGGTGATGGGTGGTGGGTGATGAGTGTTGGGTGTTGGGTGTTGAATGTTGGGTGTTGATGAAATGTAATGGTGGTTATTAACACCTAATCTTCAGTACCCAGCACAAAAAAGACTAATCATCATCACCCAACATTCAACACCCACCACCCAAAGACTAATCATCATCACCCATCACTCATCACCCAACACCCATCACCCATTATCCACCACCCAACACCCCAAAGACTAATCATCAACACCCATCATTCAACACCCACCACCCATCACCCACCACAAAAAAAAGCTGCCACCCAACAGGGCGACAGCTCCATACGTTATAACGAGTGTTCGCTTTAAGCAAACATCATTAATTTATTTTACCTTGTCAACAATAGCCTTGAAAGCTTCCTGATTGTTAACAGCGAGGTCAGCGAGTACCTTACGGTTAATCTCGATGCCAGCCTTGTGCAATGCACCCATCAACTGGCTGTAGCTCATATCGTAAAGACGAGCAGCAGCATTGATACGCTGAATCCACAATGCGCGGAAGTTACGCTTCTTGTTACGACGGTCACGATAAGCATAAGTCAAACCCTTCTCGTAGGTATTCTTTGCTACCGTCCAAACATTTTTACGGGCACCATAGTAACCCTTAGTTTGCTTCAGAATTCTTGTTCTCTTTGCTTTTGAAGCAACATGATTGACTGATCTTGGCATAGTTTTTCTTTCCTTTTAATTTGTTTGACTAATGAATTAACGAAGATTAAGCAGATCACGTACCTGCTTCAAGTTTGTACTATCCACGAGTGTCTGGTGAACAAGATTTCTCTTCTGTTTCTTTGTCTTCTTAGTCAGAATGTGACTGTGGAAAGCGTGATGACGTTTAATCTTTCCAGTACCGGTGAACGTGAATCTCTTCTTTGCGCCGGAATTTGTCTTCTGTTTTGGCATTTTTGTTAAATTTAAAATTGTTATTATATTCATCTGTGGCAACGTATATACCAGGACGTTACGCACAGGTTGCCCATATTACATCCTTCTTCTAAAGGACGAATGCATAATGAGCGTTAGTCAATATTCAATTTCTTCAATACGTCTGCGCCGTTCTTAGCATTGGCAAACAAGCCACCCTCGGTGTTTGTTTCTTCTGCTACGCTTTCTGCACTGCTCTTTATACCAGCCTCAGCCTCCTCACGGTCGCGCTTCTGCTGGCTTTTCTTTACAACGCCTGCTTTCTTAGGTGCAAGATAGAGGAACATCTTCTTTCCTTCAAGCTTTGGAAGTTGCTCAACCTTTGCAAGCTCTTCGAGGTCGTTGGCGAAACGAAGTAGCAACACTTCTCCTTGTTCCTTAAACAGAATCGAACGACCACGGAAGAATACGTATGCGCGTACCTTATTACCTGCATTGAGGAACTCCTGCGCATGTTTGAGTTTAAACTTATAGTCGTGCTCATCTGTCTGTGGACCGAAACGAATCTCCTTCACCTCCTGCTTCACCTGCTTCTGCTTCATCTCTTTCTGATGCTTCTTCTGCTGGTAGAGGAACTTAGAATAGTCGATAATACGACAAACCGGTGGCTGTGCATTAGGAGAAATCTCCACAAGGTCAACTCCTTCTTTTTGAGCCAGTTCCAATGCCTTTCGAGTAGGCATAACCTCTGCTCCATCATCGCTTACCACACGTACTTCCCTAACGCGAATCTGCTCGTTCACGCGGTACTTCATTTTCATTTTGTCATTCTTCATTCAACTATTTTTAATGTGTTTAAATTCGCTAAACGCCTGCAAAGTTACTATTTTCCAATTGATTAACCAAGAGTTTTTACTATATTTTATTCTCTCTCAAAGAAAAAAGATTCTTTCTCTAAATGTGTAGATACTTTTCATAGCGTTCTAACAGAATGACACGGCAAGTTGTCCATACGTCGGTGGGTAAACTGCCTTTTCTTTCTGTTTTGCTAACATTCTCCGACAGCATTGTCGTTTCAAATCATTGATAATAGAAGAAACGAGGCTATAAAAAGTTTTTACAGAATTTTATGAAAACTATCTACAGAGAGAGGATAGATGCAGTCTGAAAATCAAGGTTGCAACTGGTTGAAAATCAACTGTTTGTGGCGGTGCGAAGGAAAAGATGCTTGTTTGGACTTCGAAAGGGCATTAGTAGCATGCATAAAGAGTACCTTTTGAAAGTGTATAGATGCTCTTCTTGAAGCAAAAAGACTATGTATAGCTTTTGTGTCTTGCAAAAATAATTTACATAATTGTTGTGTATAGGTGTATATGTTTAGGCTTTAATAATCAATTTGGGTTTAAGGCAAAAGTCCTGAACACAAGCTCAGTGTTCAGGACTTTTGTGTCAATAACTTTCTGTAATCAGGTTGTGGAAAGTGTCATTTATTCTTTTTGTCGTTTTCTTCTCTTTTGCTGGTGGTAGCATAAGGTTTAATAACACACCAACCATGGCAGAGAGTCCAATACCGCTAATAGAGAAACTACCATGTTGCAGTACAGCTCCTCCGATACCCATTGTCAGCGTTATTGAAATGATAATGATGTTACGTGTGCGATTGAAGTCCACCTTGTGTTGGATAAGGTTTTGGATACCAACAGATGCGATTGTACCAAAGAGCAACAACATGATACCACCCAATACGGCAGCAGGAATACTCTGCAAGAGTGCACTCAGTTTTCCGATTACCGAGAAGACGATTGCTGTTGCGGCTGCAATACGAATTACTTGTGGATGGGTCACCTTTGTAATACTCATTGCGCCAGTCACTTCGCTATAAGTTGTCACGGGAGGACCGCCAAAAAGCAGGCAGCCAAGCAGGCTAAACCGTCGCCCTAACATCGTGCGATGTAAACCCGGAGACTTTGTGAAATCCTTATCGGCAACGGCACTAACGACATAGACATCTCCGACGTGTTCAATAACGGGTGCTATCGCAACTGGTATCATGTACAGGAAGGGTTCCCAACTAAATTGTGGCAATTGGAAATGGGCTAATGCGGGTGGCAAGGCAAACCAAGGTGCTGCCTCAACACCTGAGAAATCAACAATACCCATGCAGGCTGCTACGATGTATCCTGCGACAATTCCACAGATAACGGGTACAAGTTTCATCAAGCCACGTCCCATTGAGAGTACTGTTACGGCTGCACCTAATGAGATAAACGCTATCAACCAGTTGGTTTTTGCCATGTCTACTGCAGCCTTTGATAGAGAAAGACCTATCAAGATAATCACAGGACCAATAACAACTGGTGGGAAGAGCTTGTCTAACAACTTCTTACCCTGCCACTTTATCAGTGCTGACATGATGAAGTAAACAAGTGCAACACCTGCTATTCCTGCCAGTGTTCCCGGCATTCCCCACTGCTTTGAAGCAGAGATGATAGGTGCGATAAAAGCAAAAGATGAGCCCAAAAAAATAGGGACCTTACCTTTCGTTACCAAATGAAAGATGAAGGTTCCTAAACCGGCTGTGAATAAAGCTGTAGCAGGATCAAGTCCTACGAGCAATGGAACAAGTACTGTAGCACCAAAAGCTACAAAGAGAAATTGTACTCCCACTATGGTTTTCCGCATGGGAGATAGTTGTAAATTACTCATCTATTGAATGATTTTTATGTATTTATTAGCGGTGTGCGACTATACATTCTTCCTTTTACTTAGAAAGTTGAAATAGTTTCCTAAGACGCCTCCAGACTTTTTGCCGCTGAACTTGTGATAGAGTTTCCAGCCAAGTATAAGGGCATCGAGCATACCAACTCCCGTGTTGATAACCCCTGAGAAACGTTGAGCAGACTTATTGGTATCCTTTGGCTTGTACATAAGCTCATTCCACAAACCAGCGATTTTATTACCATCTTTGATTAAGTCAGCATGTAACTGCGCCTTCCGAAGTCGTATGTCGTCCAATGATTTATATTCGGGTTCAAATTGAGTTGAATGTTCGGTCATAAGTTTATTTTGACATTAAAAGACTACTCAAAAACCTTACCAACGGACGTTCGATGAGTGCATGACGTTGTACGATGAAAAGGAAGAGTATTAATAAGTAAAGCCCACCTACAATAAGGTAAGCTCCAAAAAACGACCCTACCAATGGTTGCAAAGCATAAACAGCAGCAAAAGAGAGGTAGATTAACGAAATGAAAAGAATGGTACAGAATACTATCAGTATGGCAAACACTGTTAGCAGACGCACAAACTTCTCAATTATATCGAGCTTCACGTACTCAGACTGAAGCCCGATATAATGCTTTAACACCTCTACGAGTTGCGCTATTGTTTCTACGTTCTTATCGTTTGAGAACATCCTCTATAATTTAGATAACATCTGAAGCTGCATCCTTGATGTCTTCTACAAACTCGTCTGCTTCCTTACGACTGAGCTTGATGTCGTGCTTCTTGCAAAAATCATCAACTGCATCTGCTATCTTTGAACGTGTATCTGTTCCCTTCTCTGGAGCCAAAAGAAGTCCAAGGGCTGCGCCTGTAATGCTACCACAAAGAAATGCTCCAATGTAACCTAATGTCTTCATAAATCTTTTTATTTTAATTGTTAATGAATATTTGTTTTATTATCAATGCAAATATAGTCAAAGTTTTGCACATCAACAATAAAAGGAACGTATTTTTGTGTTAATTTTCTCACAATTGGTTTATTTAACAAACTTTTTGCAATGTCGTCATACTTCATCTTCTGGCGCAATTGTCTGCTCGATAATAAAAACAAAAATCTGTTTAGGCACACTAATAATCGGTTTGGATTAAATAATTTAATAGTATAATTCGCAAAACTATGTGATTTTGAATTAAAAGTCGTACCTTTGCCACAATATTTGATTTATAAAACTAATTTGTAGTATGGTTAAAATCACTTTCCCAGACGGTTCCGTTCGTGAGTACGAGCAGGGCGTAACTGGTTTTCAAATCGCCGAGAGCATTTCGCCGGCTCTCGCCCGTGACGTTGTATCTTGCGGTGTAAATGGCGAAACAACAGAACTCAATCGTCCTATCAATGAGGATGCAAGCATCGCTCTTTATAAGTTCGATGACGAAGAAGGTAAGCACACCTTCTGGCACACCTCTGCCCACCTCCTTGCTGAGGCATTGCAGGAACTCTATCCAGGCATTCAGTTTGGTTTCGGTCCTGCTATTGAAAATGGCTTCTTCTATGACGTGATGCCTGCAGAGGGTCAGACAATCTCTGAGAACGACTTCCCAAGATTGAAGAGAAGATGCGCGAACTTGCTAAGAAGAATGAGCAGGTCGTTCGTCGTGACGTTTCTAAGGCGGATGCTGTTAAGGAGTTTACTGCCGATGGACAGGAATACAAGGTAGAGCACATCGTTGAGGATCTCCAAGATGGCACTATCTCAACATATTCACAGGGTAATTTCACCGACCTTTGTCGTGGTCCGCACCTCGTTTCTACGGGTGCTATCAAGGCTGTCAAGATAACCAGCGTTGCTGGAGCTTTCTGGCGTGGCGATGCTAAGCGCGAGCAGATGACACGTATCTATGGTATCACCTTCCCTAAGAAGAAGATGCTCGATGAATATCTCGAAATGCTTGAAGAGGCCAAGAAGCGCGACCACAGAAAGATTGGTAAGGAGATGGAACTCTTTATGTTCTCTGACCGTGTCGGTAAGGGTCTTCCTATATGGTTGCCAAAGGGAACACAGCTGCGCCTGCGCTTGCAGGAGCTCTTGCGTCGTCTCCTTCGTCCTTACAACTATCAGGAGGTAATCACACCGGGTATTGGTGGTAAGAACCTCTACGTAACTTCTGGTCACTATGCCCACTATGGCAAGGATGCTTTCCAGCCAATCCATACACCAGAGGAGGACGAAGAGTATATGCTCAAGCCAATGAACTGCCCTCACCACTGTGAGATTTACGCTCATAAGCCACGTTCTTATAAAGACCTCCCACTGCGTATCGCTGAGTTTGGAACGGTATTCCGCTACGAGAAGAGTGGTGAGCTTCACGGACTTACACGTGTTCGCACCTTCACTCAGGACGATGCGCATATCTTCGTGCGCCCTGACCAAGTAAAGGCAGAGTTTGAGAACAATATCGACATCATCCTCAAGGTGTTCAAGACTTTCGGTTTTGAGAACTATGAGGCACAGATTTCGCTCCGTGACCCAGAGGATAAGGAGAAGTATATCGGTTCTGACGATGTATGGGAAGAGAGTGAGACTGCTATCAAGGAGGCTTGCGCAGAGATGGGACTCAACGCTCGTGTAGAGTTGGGCGAAGCTGCCTTCTATGGTCCTAAGCTCGACTTCATGGTGAAGGATGCCATCGGTCGTCGTTGGCAGCTCGGTACTATTCAGGTAGACTATAACCTGCCTAACCGCTTCAAGCTCGAATACACTGCTGAGGACAACTCTAAGAAGACCCCAGTGATGGTTCACCGTGCGCCATTTGGTTCACTCGAACGCTTCACAGCCGTTCTCATCGAGCACACAGCAGGTCACTTCCCACTTTGGTTGACACCTGATCAGGTTGCTATCCTCCCAATCTCTGAGAAGTATAACGACTATGCTCAGAAGGTGAAGGCATATTTTGATGCTCACGACGTACGTTCAATCATGGACGACCGCAACGAGAAGATTGGTCGCAAGATTCGCGACAACGAGCTCAAGCGTGTTCCTTACATGGTTATCGTGGGTGAGAAAGAGGCTGCCGAGGGTCTTGTGTCAATGCGTCAGCAGGGCGGTGGCGAGCAGGCAACGATGACAATGGAAGCCTTCGCAGAGCGTATCAGCAATGAGGTTGCTGAGCAGTTGAAGGCGTTAGATTAAAGACTTTCTAACATTCTTATATAGAGTGCCTTTTCTTAATAAGTTGTTGTTTTATTCCAACTTCTTAGGAGAAGGCACTCTTTTTGTCCCTTCTGTTTTTTGAGTGATACTGTTAAGCCAGCCCTCGATCATTAGCGTCTAAACTGATTTTATTTTCTTATCGGTATCTTGCCCCTTTTTTGTACTCTCCTTTTTTTGTAAATATACGACTTTGTAATGATATAAGTAAGATTATAAAACAAAAAGCAGCAAATGATTGCTCACCTGCTGCTGTATAGTAATAAGTTTTCCTGTATAAGCCATCGATGTTTTACTGTAAGTTTCTGTTCTTATTCTTATTTCTTTGTCAGACGAACATACAACAAGTAAAAATATATAGTGTGGCTTAGGAAAACCATTGTGTCTGTTATTTAATGATTATCTTTTTGCCATTGACAATATAAACACCCTTAGGCAAAGCATTAATTTCGTCAGTGCTTGCTTTACTTAGCCGTTTTGTTCCCTCTATTGTATAGACATCGGCAAGTCCTGCTTTATTATAAACAGTGTTTGTAATGCCAGTAGTACTACCCTCTATTAATAAGAAATCTTTCCAATCTGGTGCTTGTTTATAGGCATCAATACTATTCTTAGGAACAATAAGTTTACAATTAGATTTATTAATGCCGGTAAAAACATCATGTTTACAGGTTGGTGGTACGACTGCCTCGCTCGAAATCTGTGTTATACTTCTACATTCGCCAAATGCGTCTGATTCTATAGTCTTAACACTATTTCCGATATTTACTTTTTGCAGGTTGGTGCAATCGCTAAAAGCTTCGCTACCTATTGTCGTAACACTATTGGGAATGGTTACAGAAGTTAGAGAGTTACAACCGCTGAAAGCACGTTCGCCAATTTTTGTAACACTATTTGGAATGGTTACAGAGGTTAGCGCACTACAATGTTCGAAAGCACGTTCGCCAATTTTTGTAACACTATTTGGAATGGTTACAGAGGTTAGCGCACTACAACCGCTGTATTTACAACCGATTATTACTCAATATTTTATAGATAATAAGTCAGAAATATGGTTGTTATTTTTTTAATTGCACATTCTAAAAGGTGAAGATTTAACGCTTTTATTGATTATTAACTCAAAAAGGACATCAACTTGGGTCGTTTCTTCTCTTTTCCTTGCTATTCGTTTCCGATATTCCACTTTTGTTTTGGTCTATCTCATATGTACTGCAAAGGTATTGATTTTTGTTTGATATTGCTCCTTGCTTGCTCCTTGTCGTAGATTAATTTTTCACACAGGAATTTTTGTTCTCTTTCTATGGGGCTTGAAACAATCCATTTATTGGAAACAATTAAAGACAGAGCTGGTTTGCCCCAGTGCTTTTTTAAGAAACAGGGCAATTATTTTATCTCCACAAAGGCTCTTGTTCCCCAATTATGAGGAAAGCCTAATAAACGAGTTCTTACTGATGGGTATTTCGATAAAAGCTGCTTGAAATCTGCAACAAAAAGTGTTGCCCTATAGAAATGGAGTTAAGCCAATACACCACATAGCAGAGTTGCGGATAAAGTGTTTGTTCACGGAACGAGAAATCCGTAATCCATGTGTTTGGCATACGCATAGGCATCATTGGCTTGACAGGAAAGACCCGATTTGACAGTCTTGAATGATGGGCGCAGCAATTACGAAGTACGGGTCTGGGTACGGATTAAAAGGCTAAGTGATTATTTTCAGTCATTTAGCCTTTTTAATTATCTAATTTTTCCCCACATTTTCCCCACAGCTGTCTATTTATATACAGGGCAACCGCATCAAAATAACGTTAGCTTAGGAAACAAACGTAGTTTTCAACCTCCTCCTCTCCCTTATTGTCCATTTTCCTAAAAAAACCATTGGTCCAAATCGAAACTACTACCCCATAAAAATTGATTTTTTGCCCCATATAATTCAAATTTCCCTTGCGGGTAATATTTTTTAAGAAACATGATTTTTGACAACAGGCTATTATTCAGACAAATACAAAATTATGCATTTTTAAGGGGGGATATTGTAAATTGTTGAATAAAGTTATGTACCTTTGTCGGCAAATAAAGATATTCTCGTCAAACAAATATAAATAATATAAACATGGAAAAACAGAAAAACAAATCGTAGTTTTGAGTATAGCTTTAGTTTGCATTTTCATCTTGGTATTTTCATTGTTCCATAAATCAGCGACAAAAGATAGGCAAATCCTCCTTTAACAAATGTTTTTGACTGATAGCATTTCTCAAATTGTCTCAGCTTGTCTCGCGAAATTGGTGTGGCGGTTATTGTTAATAACAGAGATACGGTTAAGGTCAATAATAAGAGTGTTTATCCTATGATGAGTGTGTTTAAGGTTCATCAGGCATTAGCTCTTTGTAATGACTTTGACAATAAAGGAATTTCACTTGATACCTTAGTAAATATAAATAGGGATAAACTTGACCCAAAAGACTTGGAGTCCTATGCTGAAAGATTATTCAGGGCCAGTCATATCATTGACAGTGAGAGATTTGCTGCGTTATACTCTTACTCAGAGTGACAACAATGCAAGCAACCTTATGTTTAAGGATATGGTTAATGTCGCTCAAACAGATAGTTTTATAGCCACACTCATTCCTCGTTCAAGTTTTCAGATAGCTTATACGGAAGAGGAAATGTCGGCTGACCATAACAAGGCTTACTCTAACTATACATCTCCTCTTGGTGCTGCAATGTTGATGAATCGTTTGTTTTACTGAAGGTCTTATCGATGATGAGAAACAAAGTTTCATTAAGAATATGTTAAAAAGAATGCAAAACAGGTGTAGATAGGATAGCAGCTCCACTTTTGATAAAGAAGGGGTTGTTATAGCGCATAAGACAGGTTCAGGTGATGTTAATGAAAATGGTGTTCTTGCAGCTCACAATGATGTTGCCTATATATGTCTGCCTAATAATATCAGTTATACCTTAGCGGTATTTGTTAAGGATTTCAAGGGAAATGAATCACAAGCGTCACAATATGTTGCGCATATATCAGCTGTAGTATATTCTTTATTAATGCAAACTTCAGTAAAATCTTAAACTGCACTTGCTTTGATAATTAATGATAAACAATCTAAAAGCACTCTAATCGTTATCGGAGTGCTTTTAGATTACTAATCAAATTGCTTCTATTATAATTTGAATCTCTACTTTTTCTTTTCTTCCCGTTGCGGCACTCTTGCTCCATATCTAAGCTCGTGCCATTGCTCCCTGAACCAGTCGGCAATCGGCTTCCTGTTTATTGTCAGGTTCAGCCTGCTTTCATCGTCAGGGTCATTTTCCACCCTTTAAAATATCATCCCTTTATATCAAAGTTCCGCCTGTGTTGCTCGGAATAGATTTTACCGCTACATTTCAGGGCTTCTTTTTGACTATAAGACTTTCAGTCATTTCTTTAGAGAATCCCAGCATGGCACAAAACTTTTCCATGCGCAGCATTTCCCTGAACATCGGAAACCACCTGAAAGCCTTGTCTATGATTCTGGCGAGCCGTGACAGTTCTTTTTTTCTTTCATGTCAAGTTCCTGCCTCGTGCATTTCTCTGAGATTGTGGATTTGCGTATCATGCTGTTTCTGCATCTGCTGTACTTGGCTCTGCAATTTTTTTCAATATTGGTGTTCCGTTTTGAAACCTCGTCTTGCAGTTTTTTCGTTGGCACGTTCCAGCTTCTTTCAGTTTTCCACTCCCGAAAAGAGAAGCAACTCCACTGAGTTATGGCTGTCGCTGCCGTGGTGGCTGTCTTCTTTAACTTGTCAGTGCGTATTTCTGATTTCACTGTTTCAGTTCCTGCTCGGCAAGATTTATCTGTTCTTCTTTGTGCCGTTTGGCTGCATCCATGCGTTGCAGTTCAGCTTTCTGCTTCTCAATGATAAAGTCGTTCCGTTCCAGATGCTCCTTACCAGTGACAGCCTTTGACTGCCCGCGTTCCATCAGCAGGATGTCGGATGCAAGGGTCTGCATCTGCATCATGTCATCGTCATTGAGCTTTCGGCTCTTTCCTGTTTCGTGGTTCATCCAGTCGAAAACGATATGGGCATGATAGTTCGGCTTGAACCATCTGTCCCCGACTTTGAAGCTTTCCCTGTCTTCCGCTTCCGGCTGACCGTTCAGCCAATGCCCTTCATCCTTGTGCAGGAAGATTTGCAGCGGTGTGATTCCCCAGCGTCTTTGACACTCCTCACCGAATTTACGCACGTCTGCCGGTGTGGTGTCCGACCTGACAAGCAGCACTCCTTCACGTATGGGGAGCATCCCGCAATCTTGACTATTTTACCGTTCTTGCCTTTGCGTTCACGCTCCTTTTCCTGCATGGCACGTCCGGTCTTTTCCTTTACCATCTGTCTGATATTGTCATAATGCATCCGCAAATCCGGACTGCCGAAGTCGGGATTTATCCACTGTTCGTTATCGGTGGATAGTTCAGGAACGACATAGATTCTGGACTCTCCGATGTGGCGCATGTATTCGGCAGTCCTCCTGTTGTGAGCCTCGCTCGATGCGATGTTGCAGGGCTTGATATGTATGCTTGATTTTGTTGCCATAGATACTTGTTTTTTGGTTTGTACTTTATTGTTTGCTTTTCCGCTGTCCGTAAACGCATGGGGTTCTTAGGGGTGCAACCCATAAGCGGAGATTGCAAAGAGAGGTCACTCTTTGCTCTGGGTTCTCAGGGGAGAAACGCCCTGAGTGGGTCATTAGGGTAAAACCCTAATCCCCTCGGGAGAGCCCACAACTACGTAAGCGGAGCGTGTAGTTATAGTGGGCTATATCAATGGCAAGCCATTGTCTGCAAACTCCAGCCTACGGCTTCCGCTCTCCTCCGTCAGGAGGTTTTTTTCATCATCGTTGCCGATTGGAGATGCACCGACCAGCACAAGGTCTAAATCGTCTATCAGTTTTTGCAGGACGGGATTCTTCTCTATCATCCGCTGGAGGATTCTCTCAGCCTCGACCAAGTGGTTGGCTGTACTCATCACCTTGCCCTCCCGTATCTGAAAGATAATCCAATCGGCTATGTCGATATGGGCTTCTTTTTGTTTCGGGGTGGCATTCCTTTCGATGATGTCCGAAACCACCACCTGCAAAAAGTACATGCTCTCGGCTCGCTGTTTCCACTCGGCATAAGCATCGGCATCGGGAAAGAGAAGCACGGTTCGCCCTGACAGGTACACGGAGTTTCTCTTCTCTCATCTGACTCTTACCACCCGTAGCCAGCCATACATAATCGGGGAAGATAGCAGAACCGATAACGGCACTCTTCTCGGATTCCACCAAGACCACCACCTTGTCGGGATGCGTTTTCAACAAGTGTTCCCCGAAAAGGCATTGGGATAGTTGCCAATCCTCTGCCAACACACGCTGCTTTTTTTCAATATGCTGGTATCCAGGTTCACTGCCGATGTCTGTCCTCCCTTGATACGGTGTCCGTCTTCGGGATTGTACTGCATCACCTTTTCCCGTGCGTACCTTGCCCGTCCTGTCTATCTGCCAAAAAGATAACAGAGCCGTCACGGGTAGCCCCCAAACGGTATTCTCCAACAACCGCTTCAACACCTCTTTCGCCTTGTCGCCATAGTAGGAAGTAAGGAGTGTGAAGAGGAAACGGAAGAAATTGCTACGCTCGCTTTGCGACTTCTCCACATAGTGAGGGGGAATATAGCCGATGGCTGTCGGCTTACTTTGCTGCTTCACTTTCTTCTGCTCTGCTCTTTGCCTGTCAAAAGAGAAATCATTGGTAGTTCTGTGTTCAGGATGCTCTTGAAAATACTCTTTCGGAGTGTAGTGATACCCACAACCGCTTTCGTGGTTACATCTGCCGACCGATGGATGCAACGGCACATTATTTTTCGTCCACGTAATAGACGAAAGAATGCCTGCTCTCCGCATTTGGGGCAGGTATGCCGTGTTGCCGTTCCTTTATACTTCTGTAATGAATAATTGCCCATAGCTTAGTCCGTTTTTGATGGTTGATTGTCGGCTGTCCCATCCTGTCCCATTGTCCCACACTCTAAGGGTTGGGACAGTGGGACACTTGGGACACCTGCGTTTTTACTCTCTTTGCTGCGCTGGATGATACGGTTTACGGTGGACTTGCCACAATTCACCTGTGAGGCTATCTCCCTGACGGACTTGCCCGATTGGGAGAGTTGCAGAATTTGGCAATCCCTTTGGCTTGATTCATTGTCGCCCAATTTTTTCAAGTGTTCCTTTTCCGTGGAATAGCCCCTGAACACGAACTGCAAGAAAGCATCCACCTTGTCAATCTCGTAAACGATTACATTATCCGCATCATGAGAGAACGTGCCATAGCGCACTTTAAGCTGCTTCACATAGCGAAGCCCTCCGTCTTGAGCGACTTTTTTTCCAATGGTGAACACGCTGTCAAAGAAAATTGTAGAGCCGTTTGCTTCCGGCAAGGTCGTTGGATGTGATGGGACAATCCAAAGAGCGTTTGGGCGTATGTGCCGGGACAAGGATAGAGAGCGCATATCTCTTTTTGAGATTGTTCAGCTGAATCATCAGCCGTCCTGCGGCATCGCCTTTCTCCATGGCGCAACACAGGTAGGGTAAGATTGTCAATGATGAAAAATCTTGCAGTCGGTCTGCACAGCCATCTGTTCAATGCCGCCTATGATAGCTTCCTCAAAGTTGGCATCCAAAAGCTGGTTGCAGTCAATAGACACCCGATAGATTTTTGTCGGGAAAGGTGTAGAAACTCTCCATGCTCGTTGGTATAGCGGAGCTGGAACTGCTTTTTCGGACAGTTCAAAGTCCAGATACAGCACATTGTCGGTTCGGGCGATGCGGTCGGCTATCTGCACGGCAAGGATGGACTTGCCCACGTTGGAATCGGCAAACAAGCAGGAGAGTTCCCCTCGTACCAAAAGCTGTCCCACAGCGCACGGGGCGTAGGCAATAACGATGCTTCAAGAATGGTTTGGTTTGCCGTCTTGATATTCATCATGCCTACACTGTCGGGCATACCGTTATGCGCTTGGGATGCTTTTTGTGAGGTCGCCACGTATCAGGTTGATATAGTTCTTATCCTCTTCCATATCATTCACCAGTTACGTGGGTTGGGCTTGCGACGGTGGGAAGAGGATAAGGACTTGTTCAGTTCCTCGTCTGACAACGGTATGGGATTCTTTCGGGCGGTTTCCAGCCACTTGTCCGAGTTCGTCACGGTAAAGGCAATAGCGTTTGCCGGGCTTGGTGGCAGGGATTGTCCCTTCTGACAGTTTCATGTAGAGCGTACCCCTTAGGGATACCTAAATACTCTGCTGCCTCGTCCACAGACATGGGCGCGTGGGTGTCCACCGTTTTGGCATTGTTCACACTGCGCTGCTCGGCGAGCAGGCTTTTTCAGGCTCATCACTTCGTCTCGAAGCTGAGCGACAACCTCGGGGAGGTCGTTGAAGGTAAGAATTGATTTTTTTCCATTCGCGTACTCGTCTCTTTTGTAAGACTTGGCGCAAAGGACTGAAATGATATATCCGTGAATATCTCCACGACACGTCATTGCAAAATAATTCCCGAATAATTAAGCCCAGCCATAAATGACGGGTAAAATTACTCGGGAAACGATGTAAAACAGGCGGTTATGAGTTACCGGATGGTTGTCGTTGGTGTCGTGATTATCCTAATTCCGCACATAATCCTCGGGATAGTGGAAATCAAGTTTGCCGTTTTCGGGTTCATCAATGGGAATTTCCGTCTTTAACGGCTCTACCTTGAAATTCTTGATGGTTGATAAGTCTGTATCAGCAAACGATTTCGGGAAAAGGGCTTTGATGAACTTGGCACGGTTATCCCCATTGTAGTATCTCTTGTACAGGAAACGCTCAGAGATATTCCATACGAAGTGACGGAGTGGAATGTTGTTGATGTCTTTGGTAAACGGTCTTTGTATGGGCTTCGGGGTATAAGTGTTAAGATTCATCCATTTGTCCACCTCAGTACAGATGTGGTTCACGGTTTCTTGGTCGGCAATGCGAGGCAGGTAATAATGGCAATACTCCATGACCATGCGGATGCGCTCTTCCTTTTCCCGTTGCTCTCTGCTTGCGTAATTGGCACGGTTCTTTTCGTGAAGATCCGGGGCGATAGTAAGCTCTATCGGTTGTGTTTGGATAAGTGTCTCTTCTTTTGTCGGGGATGATTCGGGTACAGGCTCAGGGACTGATGTAGGTCCAGGCACAGATGTGGCTTCTTCAAGTGTATTTTGTGACAGTTCTTCCTGCACCTCTATGGCTTCGGCAATCGTTTCTTTCTTGCCGAACTTGATTTTGTAGATTTCGTATGTATCAAAGATAAGTGTCTGAAAGGAGAGATAGAGCAACCATCCCAACAGGTTACAGCATACGAATACTATCCACCTGACAAAGTTGTCTTGGTTGAAGCTGTCCGCTATTACCAGCGTGGCAATGGAAGATATTAGGACGATGGCGAAAGCCGACAAAGCCCAAGATGATGTATTTGTCCTTGATTGATGATTCCATATTTCGTTGAGAGATTGAATGTTCCTGTATTATTTTGTGCAAAGTTAATGCTATTTTTCCCAATTACTGCCCGTTATTTGCGGTTAGAACGGTCTTTTTCAATGTATTTCACGAAATGTCATCATATCATACTCTGTTTCATACTCTGAGGGGCTTATAAATGGTGGCATCAAGCCAAAAACATAGAGGGGCGATTATAGCCTTGTAGCCATAACCGCCCCTCTGAATACCTGTCAATGTGAGACATTTATGCCTCCTTGCGCTTCAAGGTTATCTTGTCCACCACCTGACACATCTGCTGCGCTGCTATCTTGGAATAGATTTGTGTGGTGGTAATGTTCTATGTCCGAGATAGGCTTGGATGACAGCCATGTCCGTTCCCATTTCCACGTGCAGGCTTCCGAAGCTGTGGCGGGTACAGTGAAAGGTGATTTTTCTTGGTTATCCCTGCTGCCGTGAGCCACCGTTGGAGTGGTCCTTGCAGCATCTTGTCCTTGAAAATCCTCAAAGATAAGTCCCTCGCCCCTGTTCTCCCAGCAGTCCATAGGCTTCATCACTGATGGGGTTATGCACTATTTCTTTGGTTTTCTGCATACGGGTGGTAACGAACATCCTGCCGTTGGTGTATGGTTGTATCTGCTGCCACGTGAGCTGTCTGATGTCGCTCTTTCTCAGTCCCGTAAGACAGGCGAAAAAGAAAAGCTTTTCAAGACCTCCTCCTCACAGGGTGTTTCGGCAAGCCGTATCAGTTCCTCTTGGCTCAAATGCTCCCTGATGGTGGGAATGCACTCGATGCGGTCTAAGAAGCCGTTTGGGTTCTCCTTTATCTTCCCTGTCACGGTAAGCGGTGTGCAGCACGGCACGGAAAAGTTGACCAATAGCCTGCTGCGGAGTTGATGTGCAGCTTTTTGGTTGGTGTGGATGGATTGGGGTGCATCAAGCAGGTATTCCATGAACTTGCGGCACAAATCCACATCCACCTCCTCAAAGGTGCATTTGCCGTTCACGAACCGCTGGAAATGCTTGTATACGTGCTGCCACTTGATATTCTTGCGGTCAGCCGGGTCCTTTGAAATAGGCAGGAAATCGCCCTTCATCTTGGTCTTGTCAAAAAGCCGTTGTTTTCATTGAAAATGGCTTCGTAGCGCTGGTTGCGCAGGATGACCGCTTTCTTCATCATGCGTGCGTTGAAGTCCCGTTCCTGCTGGTTTGCAGGTTTGGCGAAGATGTAAATTCCTAAGGCTTCACGTGTAATCACTCTCATGGTGACATTGTCACGGTAGCCGGGATAGTAGTCAAGGCATAGTGAATACTGTGTCCCGTTCTTAATCTTGCGCTTACGCAAGGTAACTGTTTTTGCATTTACTCATAATAATTATGTTTTTAATTGGTTGTATACATTTTTGGAGTTGTATCCATGTTTCCGATGGCAAAGGAACAACGTGAAATATCCGTGAATACCTCCACGATACATCATTTTGAAATAATTTTTCGATAATCCCGATTTTTCACGGTTATTTGTTCCTTTCAGCCATGACACGCTCCACATCTGAGCGCAAAAGCAGGTTTTTCACACCCACCTTTATCTTTTTTCGATGTGCTTCACCTTGACGATATGGCAGATGTTGGCTGACGAAAGACCATAGATTTGCTGCACCTGCTCAACGGTATAGTAGCGTTCATCGTTCACAAGGTCAGTTCTGCGGAGTTCGTTCAAATGTGATTTTGGAGTAATAGGTACGCCCGTACTCTCTTTTTAGTGGGTATCTTATGGCGATAGGTGTAGGCACGGAGTGCGGTCGGCTTCATGCCGAACAGTTCCTCCACCTCCTCGGTCAGTAGCCAGTCGGTAATTTCGCTAATATCAACTGCCACACCGAAAAAAACTCGTCAATATGCTTCTTGCTGTAATAGTTCTTTCCTGCGATACGGCAGATGGGGATATGGTTACGCTTGGCGGAAGTGTAAAGCCATGACTGCTTTACCTTAAAAAGGGACATCACCTCCTCGCCCGAATAGAAGTCCAACACTTCTTCGCTTTCCTTTTCCCTTTTTTCTCTTTTGGCAGGTAAGGAAGATGAAGATGATTTCCTTGGTGTGGAGGTGTTGCCGGGCAGGATGCGGTGATAGGGATTGCCCTCCAACATCTGCTCGATGTCGGCTCTGCGGATGAATGCCATGCGGTTGCTGATGCGTGAGGGCTTTTCAGCTTGCCGATGGCTACAAGTTTGTAAATGTACTGTCGGGAACAGCCCATGAGGATGGCTGCTTTGGAAAAGGTGAGATACTCCTGATGCTGTATCTCCATCAAGGGTTGGGCGACTTTGAAGAGGTTGTTCTTCTGCATCACTCTGGCTCGTTTGGCTTCTGCCCTGACAAGCCTCACTGCAATATCTTTGCATACCGCTTCGGGTTACAAAGGACTTGCCGCAAAAACTGCATTTTTCTGGTTGCTTTCATACCGTTTTATCGTTTAATGGTTCATTTCTTCAATCCTATATCTCTGAAATGGTAAACGGATGTGAACGGAAGTCAACCATTGTCGCTTTTTCTACAGTGTGACTGTTTCCGCATATCGGGGCGGTTATTGTCGCTTGTCGTAAACGGTTGTAAACCCTTGTCAACTGTCTGCACGGTGTGACAAAAAACAAGCCCCGCAAATTCTCCACGTCAGAAATACGTCTCAAAAATATGTGGAAATTTGGGAAGCGACAAATGGCAACCGAAAAGTGTTAAATTTTAGAATATGCTGGTAATTAAAGATTTACACTCGGATATTTCTGATTAGTTTTGGTTGTTCTATGGTTATAAATACAACCGTTGAAAGCAGACTTTCCAATTGTCGTAACACTATTTGGAATGGTTACAGAAGTTAGATTGCTACAATCTCTGAAAGCATCCTCTCCAATTGTCGTAACACCATCACCTATTATAATTTGTTTAACTTTCTCACGAGAGTCCCCCCATGGTGCTCTGTTGTCGTATGAATAATCATACATTCCCCCCCCCCTAAAATGGTCAAAACACCATCATCATTAAGGTGCCATTTTAGATTAGGTCCACAAGAACCAGACTCCTCGGCATTAGCTGATAAGCCCATGAGTAGGGCAATTAGTAAGATGTAAATTTGTTTCATATTAGTACTTTTATATAAATAATATTTTTTTGATTTATGGAAGTTCAAATGCAAAGATAAACAAAATTTATTATAAACCCATAATTCCGCAATATAATTTCTTGTGAGAAAATTTTTATATATTGATGTGACATTTTGGGACTCTATACATTGATATGAGACTTTTCGATGTTTTTGGACTTGTTTAAGCATGAAATCCCCCACCCAAACTAATGGGGAATATGAGAATCGTAAAGATATGCTGTTTATTCAAGGAAGACTTCTGAGTAGTAGGTTTTATTTGTGTATAGGTTCAGAATGTTCCGCCTTCCTGTTCGCACCCATTTTGCTGGCACGCTGACAAAATGCAGAATAAAGGCTTTCAGCCTGCTTGTCTTTTTCAACGGCTTAACCTTCTCGCTGATATGACGGATGAGATAAAGATAGAAGTTCTTCAGCATGGCGGTAACCATCATGAAAAACCATATTCTCAGCCATAAAAGAAAATGGCAGATGCGACCATCCAAAGTCATTGTTCTGTATGTCGAAGTTCTTTTCGCTCGCTCCACGCTCATTATAAAATGTAATGATGTCTTTCTCGGTAGATGTCCAATTATTGGTAAGGATACAGCGATATATGTATATTTCTCCGAACATATCCGTCTGTTCCCTGCCGTGCTTGTCTTTCAAGGGACTACGCTGTACGACAAGCCTGTATGACTTTCCTTCGATGAGGTTGTCCATGCTGACAGAGGCGATATCGCATTTCTCATAACCAACTTCAATGCTCTTCCATTCTTTCAACTGGCGGAACTCCTCGTGTCGGCTGCCACAATTGGCAGCACGTATGTAGAACGTGTTGCAGCGTGGTTCTATGGTTTGGATGACTTCCTTTGAGAACGACCCGCAATCAGCACGGAAACGCTCTATCACAACACCGAGTTCGGAGGTCACACGGTCCATAATGCGGCGAAGTGTGTCCTCCTGATGGAATTTTACATTGGTGTTTCCATCACGATTCTCACCTCCAACTATGATACCCCCAATGGAAGCCCAACCAGGGAAGTAGCCAAAATCCTGCTTATAGGAATACTTTGCGTCGAACTTGTGGGCAGGAATAAACTGGTGGTCAAAGTCTAAGTCAACATGACTGCCCGCCTTTATAAGCACCATCCTCCGTATCATTCGTAAAAGTAAGGTGTTCAGCTTTTCAGCTGTGTTGAAACTATAAGACCTACCAGATGTCTCGCTTGTATATACAACATTCTCTTCGGCAAGCTCTTTTAGTCCGCGCCCCACCGTATCGGCACTGGGTAGTAGCGTACCAGGTCTCTGTTTGAACTGACCTATAAGCGTATTGATATCCTCAAGACATTCTCCGCCGCAAAGATAGCTGAAGAAGAGAGATCCGAAAGTACTTCCATGGCTGAATGCTTTACCACTACTTCCACGTTTTCCCAATACAGATTCGGTAAGTTCTTCAAAGCTCAACTTTGAAAAAACGTCCATAATATGATAAATTCCACCGAAAGAAGTGATATTCTCGTTTTTAATTGCTACCTTTGCCATGTCAGATTTTTGCTTACTTTTTATTTCCGTAGCACTAAGATAGGTGAAATTTCTGACATATCCAAGTGTTTTGAGGACTTTGTTTCTCAGGCACTTGGAGTTTTTACAAGAAATAATGCTGCGGAATTAAGGATAAATGTTTTTCTATAAAAAGTTTATGTAGCATTTTGCTTCTTTTTTCAAGATAGTTATTGTTGAGAGATGGCATCTCATAAGTACCACCAGGTAGCCTCTACCTAATTCCACCTTCATTAATAATCTTGTTTCGGTACTATGTGTTTTCTCGAAATTTATCCTCTAACAATAGAATTCTTTCCCGCAGTTGGTCAAAAGTCAATGGATTCTCGTTATAAATGAATGACTCTATCATTGCTTTGTAATCATCTCGGAACAAATTTCTATCTCTCCAGTAGGCCAGATCTTAATATTCTCTCGCTTATCAGAGTCATAATCCACAGAACTGATATGATAGAATTTCTTGCGATGCTCTATGATACTTTTATAAAGTTCTGAGTCGTTGATAGCTGTTTCTGAATAGGTGTCCATCAATCTCTCCAAGTCATAAAGGTGACGGCTCATTCTTTCGCTTCTGGGCGACTTCTTCTGATATTCCTCATTAAGCAATAATGCCTTTTCCAAAAAAGTCCGGATAGGAAGTACCGTAGGAACAAAGCATTGGGTAGCATTATCCACTTCGTTAAAAGTATCATAAATCAGTGAAGTTAATGCTCGGTTTTCAAAAGGTTCATCCATAGACATACAGCTGATTTCGATTTTGACCTTTGGCTGAATGTATTCATTTGTTTCATCTAAGATGCTGGGATAGACAACATTCAGCACTACTGGGTCATGGTCTGTATCAATAGGAATCTCAACACCATCTTGCATGATACTCTTTACATTCTCGACGTAGAAATCTTTAGCTCCCAATTTTGCAAGTTGCTCATTTAACTCAGGAGAAAGTCGCTCGGAAATAACCTCCCTCGATGCCTTCCGCAAGCTTTTCAGTTGATTATTATTCTCGCACTTGGCAAAAGGATATAGCTTCTGTTTTTCTTCCGTTTCAGTAAACCAACTTCTGCTAAGAGATATGTCTATATCCTCACTGAACCTTCTTAAATCAATGTTCTCCCATTTACCTTTAGAAAGACTTGTTCCGCCTTTGAAAAACAGGAACTCCGAAAATGACGTAGAGAAAAGTGCTTTGAGGGTAATCGTTACCCACCAGTCCTTCTCTATAGCCAAGTCCTCTATATTTGTTCTCAATGTTGTATTCTGTACGATTGCGATACGCTCTTCGATTGTCTTATCTTGCCAAATGCTCATACTTTTCTATTATTGGTTTTATATACTTGCGAACCCAGACTGGCGCTGTTGCCAAATCCGTTTTTATCTGTTGCTTTTCGGTTGAGTCAGAGATTAACTTCTCAATTCTATTTGTATCAGCAGAAGTTATGTTTGATTGCCCCTTTGCCTTGAGTGCTAAAACAAGTAATGGCATTAACTTGCTGTGATACGAATATGTGCTGGGAGTTCTGTGCTTCAGTCTTATTTTCTTGTTCCCTATAGTTATAGTCCTCGGCGATCCTGTTGTTAGATAGATTGCCTTCATCGGAACCTGTGTTGACAAACCAAGGGCGTTCAAAGCATATTCTCCTGTTGGTAGAATCTTCGCATTTTCATGTTCTGCGATCAGTTTTACAATCTTCTCTGCCGAAGGATATACATTGCCATAGTTAGTTACTATCGGCTTATAGTATATGCCTTTTGCGAGGCGTTCAAGAACACCAAAACCTTTCATCGTCGATAATAACTTACTGACATATTCATTATCAAACTCAGCAAAGTCATTGACAAAGAAAACCGTTCCTGGTTCAGCTTCGTCTATCCGTTGTTTTATCTGTTCTTGAATGGTCATATTAACATATTTTAGTCGGTAACTTTTGCAAAGTTATGGAAATTATCTGTCTTTTGCAACAATACCCCCTACTTTTTTGACTGTTTGGAGGTAAATTAAATGTTGTGCGTTAACATATTTTAGTCGGTAACTTTTGCAAAGTTATGGAAAGCAATTCGCAATGAAAGAGGAATTAAAATTTCACAAGACATAGTACTGCCAACATCTAATGAGAGGTATTGCGTGATATTATGAAAATCAACTTTGCTGTCACTTCTGTCACCTCTTAGAAGCTTATAATGCGTTGATTATAAGCATCTAAGACAAAGTGTTAAAAGTGACAGCAAACTAAAATCAAACTTTATTTAGTAATATGGGCTTAATAAAGAAGGGACTTTTGCTATTTCTTTTGTAGGTTTGTCAGCAAGTCGGCAACCACGTAGCTGGAGCCACCAACGAAGATGAAGTCTTGTTCGTCAGCATCTTGAAGGGCAGCTTGGTAGGCTTCGAGGACGGTTGGGAAGACCTTTCCGTGTAGGTCGTAATCGTCGGCTGTTGCGGCAACCTTCTCTGCTGGGAAGGCACGATGCGTACTGGGTTGTGTCCAATAGTAGATGGCATCATCAGGGAGCATAGACATGACAGCATGTAGATCCTTGTCATCCACCATACCAAAGACAATACGTTTCTGTTTACATTGTTGATGTTTGATTTGTTGGGAGAGATAAGTCCATCCGCCAACGTTGTGTCCTGTATCGCAAATGACCAATGGGTTAGCCTGTAGCTTCTGCCACCTACCCATCAGTCCTGTCAGTTCACAAACATTAGAAAAGCCTTTCACAATGCTATCTGCGTTCTTGATAATGCCTTTATTATATAGCTGCATGGCAGCAGTGAGTACCGTGTTAGCGTTCTTCTCTTGGTAGCTACCGCCTAATTCGCCCACAATATTGCCGAAGAAACGAGTTTGATAAGCGATGCCACCATCGGGGTGAGGGTGAGAAGAAAGTATTGCAGGGATGTCTTCTGCAAAGACAATGAGCGCATCCTCTTTCTGTGCTTTTGCCTTGAAAACAATCTGTGTTTCAGGGACAGACTCACCAATAACAACTGGTACACGATGTTTGATAATACCAGCCTTCTCTGCAGCAATCGCTCCGAGAGTATTACCGAGGAACTGGGTGTGGTCGAGTGATATGTTGGTGATAATGGATAGGATAGGGGTGATGATATTCGTGCAATCAAGTCTACCACCTAAGCCCACTTCAATGATAGCAATATCAACCTTCTGCTCAGCAAAGTACTTGAAAGCTAAGGCTGTTGTAAGTTCAAAGAAAGAAGGGTGGAGTGGCTCAAAGAAGTTGCGTTCTTGTTCAACAAAGTCGATAACCTCCTGTTCTGAATCATTTCTCCATTGACTTTGATACGCTCACGGAAGTCAATGAGGTGAGGACTGGTATAGAGTCCGACCTTATATCCTTCAGCTTGGAGGATAGCTGCCAACGTGTGGGAGCATGAACCTTTTCCGTTGGTTCCTGCAACATGAATGGAAAGGAAGTGGGTATGTGGATGACCGAAGTGTTCATCTAAAGCCTTTGTCGTCTCGAGTCCTTCTTTATAAGCAGATGCTCCAACGTGTTCGAAGACGGGAGTGCTGTTAAATAGATATTCTATGGTTTCTTGGTAGGTCATGGGGGGTGATGGGTGTTGGGTGATGGGTGATGGGTGATGGGTGTTGATGATTACCTTTTTGGGGTGATGAGTGATGGGTGATGAGTGATGAGTGATGGGTGTTGATGGAATGTGAGGAAATGATTTAACCCCATTAGTCAATGAAGGCTAATGGGGCATATAATCATTATTTCAATTCTCTTTGTAAGCTCATTGCTTATTAAAAACTTGTTTACTTGTCAACTCGTTCAACTTGTTTACTTGTCAACTCGTTTACTCGTCAACTCGTTCAACTGAATAGTTTCTTAAAGTTCTCAAAGATAGAGCGTTTGGTGCTATTGTCACCACGGAAGTTTTCGCTTTGTCGTAATTGCTCAATCATCTTCTTTTCTTCCTTGTTCAGTTCTTTTGGAACGTAAACGCTGACGTGGACGACTAAGTCACCAGTACCGCTACCATAGCCTTGTACTGCTGGAAGACCTTTACCACGTAGGCGGAGAGTCTTGCCGGGTTGTGTACCAGGTTCAATCTTGATCTTCACATTGCTACCGTCAATGGTAGGAATATCAATCTGATCACCTAATGTCGCAGTTGGGAAGTCGAGTAGGAGATTATAGATAATGTTCTGTCCGTCACGAACGAAGGTGTCATTAGCTTCCTCCTCGATATATACTTGGATGTTACCAGCCACACCATTGTGTCTACCAGCATTACCCTTACCTGGAACATTGACTACCATACCTTCAGCTACACCCGCTGGGATGTTGATTTCAACGACTTCCTCGCCCTTTACAACGCCTTCACCATGACAGTGAGTACACTTGTTCTTAATGATAGTTCCCTCACCATTACATACGTGACAGGTGGTCTGGGTCTGCATCATACCAAAGATACTCTGTTGTGTACGGATTTCAACACCCGAACCATGACAGTTCTGACATGTTTCTGTTTCGCTACCACTCTCTGCACCAGAGCCATGACAGTGTTCGCAAGTAACATCCTTACGCACCTTGAACTTCTTTGTAACACCCGTTGCAACCTCTTGTAGGGATAGACGAACCTTCAAACGAAGGTCGGTGCCACGGTACTTAGGGGCTTGATGACCGCCACCTCCGAAGCCGCCAAATCCTCCACCATGTCCGCCGAACACATCGCCAAACATAGAGAAGATGTCGTCCATAGAGAAGCCACCAGCTGAACCAAATGGATTACCACCACCAAAACCACCGCCAGGAGCATCGAAGCCAAACTGGTCATATTGCTGACGTTTCTGTGGGTCGTGTAGTACATCGTAGGCCTCGGCAGCCTCTTTGAACTTAGCTTCAGCCTCAGTATCACCAGGGTTGCGGTCAGGGTGATACTTAATAGCCAGCTTTCTGTAAGCCTTCTTTATCTCGTCTTCAGAGGCACCCTTGCTAACACCGAGTACCTCATAGTAATCTCTTTTTGCCATCTTACTATTGTCCTACTGCTACTTTTGCGTGGCGGATAACCTTATCATTGAGTGTATACCCTGTCTGTACACAGTCGATAACCTTACCTTTCTTGTCATCTCCCATGCCAGGAACCATTGCGATTGCCTCGTGATAATCGACGTTGAAGTCAGCATTATCGGTCTCAATCTTATTGACACCGAGAGACTCCAAGGTCTTCATAAACTTCTTATAGATAAGTTCGAAGCCCTCTTTGATAGCTTGTGGGTCGTCTGTCTTGTCAGCAGTAGCACGTTCAAAGTCGTCAATGATAGGCAGTACGGCAGCAACGGTCTTCTCACTTCCATTGAGAATAAGTTCCGACTTCTCTTTCAGAGTACGCTTCTTGTAGTTCTCAAATTCAGCCGCTAATCGGATATACTTGTCCTTCCACTGCTCTGCTTCTATCTGTGCCGCAGTCAGTGGGTCGAGTTGTTCCTCCTTGTTGGCATCCTCAGTCTGTGTCTCAGACTCGTTCTGGGTTGTTTCTTCGTTGTTCAACTCCAGCTCTTCACCTTCAAACTTTATATTTTTCTCTTTCTTACTCATAATATAATTGCACTATTTGTCATGGCATACACTTGCAAATTGTATGCCATGTTTTGACAATCTTAGTACATTCCTGCTTTTTGTTCCTTAATTTGCTCGTCATGGATGTAGTCATCGTAGCTCATGAGCTTGTCGATGGTACCCTTTGGTGTCAATTCAATGATACGATCAGCCACAGTGTTAATGAACTCATGGTCGTGTGAACTGAAGAGGATGTTACCCTTAAAGCCAACCAAGTTGTTGTTGAAAGCCTGAATACTCTCCAAGTCAAGGTGGTTGGTAGGAGTGTCAAGAATCAAGCAATTAGCATTCTGAAGCTGCATACGAGCAATCATACAACGCATTTTTTCACCTCCAGAGAGTACGTTTACCTTCTTCTCAACCTCTTCCTGCTTGAACAACATACGACCCAAGAATCCCTTCATTGCCACTTCGTTGCCCGGACCATACTGTGATAACCAGTCAACGAGGTTCAAGTCGCAATTGAAGAAGTCGGTATTATCCAATGGGAGATAAGCCGTAGTGATTGTCACACCCCAATTATATGTACCAGCATCAGGCTCTCGATTACCATTGATAATCTCAAAGAGCGCAGTCATAGCCTTTGAGTTGCGAGAGAGGAAGACTACCTTCTGTCCCTTCTCAATATTGAAGTTCACATTATCGAAGAGTACTGTTCCGTCCTCATCAACAGCCTTTAAGTTCTCAACCTCAAGAATCTGGTTACCCGGTTCGCGCTCCATAGAGAAGATAATACCCGGATATTTACGGCTTGATGGACGAATCTCCTCTACGTTCAGACGCTCCAACATCTTCTTGCGTGATGTGGTCTGCTTACTCTTAGCCACATTGGCAGAGAATCGGCGGATGAACTCCTCCAGCTGCTTCTTCTTCTCCTCAGCCTTCATCTTCTGGTTCTGAGCCTGACGTAATGCCAACTGTGAACTCTCGTACCAGAAAGAGTAGTTACCCGCAAAGACGGTTACCTTACCAAAGTCGATGTCAATAGTCTGTGTGCTGACAGAGTCAAGGAAGTGACGGTCGTGCGATACAACCAATACGGTCTGATGCTCGTCAATCTCACCGAGATAATCCTCTAACCATTCAACGGTTTCAAGGTCAAGGTCGTTGGTAGGCTCATCAAGCAATAAGTTCTCAGGTTTACCAAAGAGTGCCTTCGCCAACATCACACGCACCTTCTCTGTATTTGAGAGTTGTGACATCTGCTTTTCGTGTAAGTCGTCCTTAACACCGAGGTTCTGAAGAAGCTGTGCAGCATTGCTTTCAGCCTCCCATCCATTCATCTCAGCAAACTTCAACTCTAAGTCGGCAGCACGGTTACCATCCTCTTCGGTCATCTCAGGTTTAGCGTAAAGTTCTTCACGCTCCTTCATATTTTGCCAGAGAGTTTCGTGCCCCATGAGGACAGTATCCATGACTTTATACTCATCATATTTGAAGTGGTCCTGCTCCAAGACAGATAGGCGTTCGCCCGGTCCCAGTTCTATAGTACCCTTGTTTGGCTCCAAGTCGCCAGAGATGGCACGGAGTAGGGTAGATTTACCAGCACCATTAGCACCAATGACTCCGTAAATATTACCCGGTGTAAACTTTAGATTAACGTCCTTGTACAGAACTCTCTTGCCAAATTGGACAGCAAGGTTTGAAAGTGTAATCATCTTTTTCTAATACCTTATTATATAATAATTTGACTGCAAAGGTACGATATTTATTTCAAACGACAAAAAAGAAGTTGTGAGAAGATGCCGTATTCATTAGGTATTCATTTCTGAGAAAGGTTAGTCGTTCTTTATCCCCATTATTAGGTATTTGCTATGTAAACATTACCCTATATTATTTTTTTTCATTACCTTTGTTTATTGAATGAACAAGTAATATGCAGGGTAAGACCCTGTGGCTGGGTAATCATGGTAAATAATGATGAACTTCGATTTATAAACAATAATAATGGCTTATGAAGCTATCAGAATTAAGAAGTGGTGAGATTGGAACCATTGTGAAAGTATCAGGTCATGGTGGTTTCCGTAAACGAATTATAGAGATGGGATTTATTAAAGGTAAGGCTGTTGAAGTTTGCTCAATGCTCCTTTACAAGATCCCGTAAAATATAAAATCATGGGTTATGAGGTCAGTCTTCGACGCAGTGAGGCTGAGCAAATAGACGTGGTGTTACAAGCAGAAAACTCCGTTACAAATAATAACGAAGATGATTCAGAAGATAGTGTTTCTTTCGGCACTATCATGTATGATAGTACAGATAAAGAGTTGACAAATAGTGGCTTATTAGATAAGTCACAGCGTAAGAAACGAGTAATAAATGTTGCACTTGTCGGTAATCCCAATTGCGGTAAGACTTCGCTTTTCAACTTTGCGTCAGGAGCACATGAGCGAGTAGGAAACTATTCAGGTGTGACGGTTGATGCAAAGGTTGGTCATGCAGAGTTTGATGGTTATCAGTTTAATCTCGTTGACCTTCCGGGAACTTATAGTCTTTCGGCTTATAGTCCTGAGGAACTCTATGTGCGTAAGCAATTGGTCGAAAAAAACCCCAGACATCGTTCTTAATGTGATAGACGCGTCCAATCTTGAGCGTAATCTCTATCTTACGACACAATTGATAGACATGCACATACGTATGGTGGGTGCGCTTAATATGTTTGATGAGACAGAGCAGCGTGGCGATTATATCAATTCGCAAGAGTTATCCGAGCTTTTTGGAATACCAATGATACCCACTGTTTTCACGAATGGTAGAGGTGTAAAGGAGCTGTTCCGACAGATTATATCCGTTTATGAAGGAAAAGAAGATGCAGCCTTGACCTTCCGTCATATCCACATCAATCATGGGCATGAAATTGAGCATGGTATTAAGGAAATGCAAGAACACTTAAAGCAATATCCTGAACTGTGCGAACGTTATTCGACTCGTTATCTTGCTATCAAACTCTTAGAGCATGATAAGGATGTAGAGGAACTTGTTCGTCCATTGGCTGACTCGAAGGAGATATTCATGCATCGTGATACGGCAGCTGCACGTGTAAAGAAGAGACGGGTAACGATAGCGAAACAGCTATTATGGATGCTAAGTATGGTTTCATCAATGGTGCATTGAAGGAGGTGAAGTTCACTACGGGTGATAAGAAGGATACTTATCAGACAACCCATCTTATTGATAGCATACTAACAAATAAGTATTTCGGTTTCCCTATCTTTTTCCTTGTGTTACTGGTGATGTTCACGGCAACCTTCGTTATAGGACAGTATCCGATGGACTGGATAGATGCAGGGGTAGGATGGTTAGGCGAATTTGTTTCAACCAATATGCCCGATGGCCCAGTAAAGGATATGCTTGTAGATGGAATTATCGGTGGTGTAGGAGCCGTGATAGTGTTTCTTCCCCAGATATTGATACTCTATTTCTTTATCTCCTATATGGAGGATTGTGGTTATATGTCGCGAGCAGCTTTCATTATGGACCGATTGATGCATAAGATGGGTTTGCATGGTAAATCATTTATCCCACTGATTATGGGTTTGGTTGTAATGTGCCAGCAGTGATGGCGACACGTACAATAGAGAGTCGAAGGAGTCGGTTGGTGACAATGTTGATACTACCATTGATGAGTTGTTCAGCTCGTTTGCCAATCTATGTGATGATAACAGGCTCGTTCTTTGCCTTGAAATATCGTTCGCTTGCTATGCTTTCCTTATATATAATAGGTGTGTTGATGGCAGTTGTGGTGAGTCGTCTTTTCTCGGCTTTTGTAGTCAAAGGCGAAGATACACCATTCGTAATGGAATTACCACCTTATCGCTTCCCAACGTGGAAGGCAATAGGACGGCACACGTGGGAGAAAGGTAAGCAATATCTTAGGAAGATGGGTGGTATCATTCTTGTAGCATCTATCATTGTGTGGGCGTTAGGCTATTTCCCGCATTCTGACGATCCGAGCTTGGACAGACAGGCACGTCAGGAGCAGAGTTATATAGGAAGGATTGGTAAGTTTGTCGAACCCGTGTTCCGTCCGCAAGGTTTTAATTGGAAGTTAGATGTTGGTTTGTTGTCGGGAATGGGTGCAAAAGAGATTGTGGCTTCGACAATGGGTGTACTCTATGCCGACGATGACAGTTTCTCTGGTGATAATGGTTATAGTAGTGAGGTCGGGAAATACTCAAAGTTGCATAATCTGATAACCAAAGATGTAGCAACCATGCATAATGTTAGTTACGAAGAGGCTGAACCAATTGCCACATTGACTGCCCTCAGTTTTTTGCTTTTCGTTCTTCTCTATTTCCCTTGTGTGGCAACGATAGCCGCCATAAAAGGTGAAACGGGAAGTTGGGGATGGGCTCTCTTTGCAGCTGGCTATACAACTGCCTTAGCATGGATAGTCAGTGCAGTGGTCTTCCAAGTAGGAATGCTGTTCTTGTAAAAGAATTTCTCCATATCTTTTTAAGTTAGGAACTTGTAGTCAAAGAAGGTTTTTCTTTGGCTACAAGTTTTTTTAGTTCCCATCGAGGGTGATGATGTAATCCTACGAACTAAAATGGTTTTGAAAAGTCTTTACATTATCTTGGGTAAATTCGTCATAACATAGCGAAAATTATTGTCTAAGAATTGAGTGTGTAAATATCAGTAAATCAATTA
>BNJS01003844.1_pt1 | contig 85360 bp, 92 predicted proteins | sample 8540461 | NCBI WGS metagenome assembly BNJS01 (sample SAMD00202454, study PRJDB9452) | human saliva metagenome | isolation source: human saliva | place: Japan
CAGTTACGTAATATTGCTGAAATGCTGCTCTTCAAGGCAAGCCGCGAAGTTTAAGCACTCATCCGCGGTGAATGAGCCAATTGGCTACACTTCTTCGACAACAGGATTTGGTAGCGTCAGGTGAGCGTGCCCGTTTTGTCGAACACAATCGCCGGGCGTAATAGCTACTTCCTCAAAATTTGCCACCTTTACCGAGATTCCCAACTCAAGCAGCTTTCATTGCGGAGCAGGCAATCGGCTTTACAAGTTTCATCGCACAAGAATAATCGACCAACAATCGTCGAAATTGTTTTTGAAATATCGCGAGTAAAACAAAAGGTTAAACCAGTTGGGGGTAAAAAGTTAAACGGCACGATTTTTCGTAGCGTTGCTCAGAACGTTTTTGTGCCGAAGCTTTCAAAACATTAGAGCGGTCAATCATCGCGATAATATTATGACTTTGTTTTTGTTCCGTTGAACGAACCCGAATGTATAATTCACCGATGAGGATAGTTCCATAAATACACTTTCGGTTCAGGTTTTTCTTAACTGGGAGCTGATTCACCTGTGATACTTGCTTGGTTAACCATACTCGCTCTGCTCAACCCTGCCGTCGGCAGGTATTTGACTGCTCCTGGGTTTCAACTATCGATATAGTCGCCTTTTTATGCAGATGTAGAACGTCAGTTGCCCGCAATTCCGCCTCTGAGGAGATGAACTGGCTCGTGTTTGAGATAAGTAGTTTAAGCTAAATTCTCAAGACTGCCTTTTGTCAGCCTTCAATTTCTTCGCCCATAGTTAAAAGCGTGAAATTGAAACCGCGGTTGTGCCTTCTCATTCAAACCGGCAGCCGTTAAAGCGACTGCATCCAGTAAATCCAGCAAAAAATTGCCTGGTGCTATACTGTTCGGACAGCTTCTTCCGATACGTGGCAAAATGCTTTTACAAAGGAGCAAATTTCGATTGGTAGAGCAAAGTGCACGGACTGCAACGTTAATCAGGGTACCGACCAGCACGTCGAAAATGCTTTCGGTAATTGGCATGTCAGCGACTGCTTCCAATAAACTTTTATCATTTAAGTACCATCCGACAAAACACTAAACAAAGCGAGAACTTCTTTTCGGAAATTTTATCTTTGATGATAATGCACCAAAAACGAAGCGAAGTTTTTGTGTTTACCTGAATAAATGGAAATACCGTCCTGACGGTAATTAAAGTTCGGGCGAGAACCGCTCGCCTGACTGGAACTTCTGCATCGTTGATAATGCAAGCCGTAATCTACCGGTAGCAGGGAATGTTTAACTGTAACTTATCCTGTTACATTACTCGTTGGCTTTGGCTGTGTTATATTCAGCTTCCGCGATAATATCCTTTATACCTTCTTTGACGGATTCAAAAGCAACTGCGTCTTTTTCAACTGTACGCCTTTTTCCGATAACAGCAGCAATAAGCCTTGCGAAATGCTGGCTTGCCATAATTACAGCCGATAGGTAATGCCTACTGCGACACCAACACCAAAAGCAACCCACTTGTTTGAAAACATAAAATACCCCATAAAATATGCGATTTGCCAGTATAATGAATTACAAAATGCAAGTGATTTTGTACATTTAAAACTTCTTTCAATACTGAATTTTGCCTACATATTTTCTCTCCTGTAAAATCCATAATCGCTCCCATTCACCGAATATGTAGTTGATAAGTCTTTAAAACTTATAGGATTTTTAAGGGCACCCAGCATGCTGTATCAAAGGTCAGGAACATTAAAAGCCTTATTTCGCCAGACGCAGGTCAATTCAAATGACCAATATTTTAATTATTGTAATGACCTGCGACATTGATAAACCGTCATCACGTTGACGCAATCTTCGCAATTTTGCTGACGCGAACATCGGGAGGCTTATAACCGCGACTTGCCTGAAACCATGAGGGTTTTGTGTAATTTATAGAATAAACATTTGTTATCCAGCGTGCCTTTGTGTACGAGGGCGATCTAAAAACTCAGTTCTTGATTTTAGAATATGCTCAATATCGAAAAAACGTAATTTGCGTCTCGATACAAGTGGCGGGTTTTGCACAAAACTGTCTATAAAAATGTTGTTGACAACCTTGTGCTTTGTATGCGTCAGCAGCTGTGTGAGGCTTTTATGAAAAATGTATTTTTTGATTGTTGGCTGTTTTTTGCTTTCAGCGTTACTGCACAAGTTCCGCGGTAAAACTTCAGTCCCAGCGATTTGAATTGGCGATATTACGCAGTATTTCGGGGTAAGATGCGTCTTCGCAGGCAGTTAGCCGTGCGGATTTTTTCTTCGGATACGGTTGGAAACAATTTCAACGTTTGACAAAGTACGTGCTGGTGCAGTTATTCTTTAAAAAGCTCTGCACGTAAAGTTTTCGATGCTAAATGGCGAAACAAAAACACCGCTTGCTGAAAAGAAATTGTCATTCTGGAACCACAGGTTGTGCTAAAGTATACAAATATAAAAACCGATGTTAAGAGGTCTTGCACAGTTTTCGTTGCCTGTGTTTCAAAAAACCTATTTTGTCTGAAGTAACTTTGTGTTAAAGCTCTTCCTGCTGAAACGGAAACTCAGCAAAGTGAGCCGCTTGAGTTTCAAAACTCGCTGCGGAAGCCGGAAAATTTCCAGTCGTTTCCATGCAGTTGGAAGTGCAAAACGCACTGGCTTTGTTCCGTCATTGATATTGCGGACTTCGACGAAAAAGGCAACGTGTTCGGTCGCAACACATGGTTGGAACGGCTTTGCTTGGTGAATTAATGACGCGGCTATTTGTGCAATAGGCAACCATGATTCTGCAATCAGTACGAAATGCTAACCGCCCGATGGTTGTTGTGGAAGTTGCTAAAGATTTTGCGGAACGTCAAGGATTTATTGGACGAGCGAAAATCATCAAAAAGGAAAAGTGAACGATCTTGTGGAAGCTGTCATGAGCTCCAAGCACAAATTTGGGAGGCGAAACGAAAACTTGCGTGAAAGAAATTACTTGTCAGGCGACGGCAGAACTGCAAAACAAGCTCAGATGCCGTGTCTCCGGGCCCGCACTAAACTTGGACAGGAAGTTCTTGCTGATTTACTGAATTCCGGCTTTGAGTTCCAATAAGTTTTGCTTAATTCTGTTCAAAGCATCTGCACTGCTTTCAAAAAAAGACTTTGGAACCGAAGGTCTTTTTGTCGGTGATTACGATCTGGAGCCACACCGCTGTCCTTAGAAATGGGCAACGTCGGTAATAAGTACGAACTGACTTCCCTTGTCGATCTGTGCACTTCGAGTTTAGTGAAAGCGTCTCAAAATACACTTTGATTTTGAGATTGCTTTCAACCTCAGCGTTTTGGGCGTAGCCCAAACCGCCCGCCAACGCAAAACGTCGTTGGTCTTTTTGCACCGCCATCCGGTGGCGGAAATGAGCTTTTGCGTATCTGTAAATGCATTTGAACATGATGGCAACCGGTCGGTTGCCCGTGAGTTGCAATATCTGGTTAATGAGGATAAAATTATCTATTTATCGTTGGTGAATGTTGAACCTATTGAAACTTTGGAAATTAAGCATAATGTGTAATAAGACTTTTACCGGAACTTTTTTGGAGGACGCGGCAAAAGTAAGTATTAAGTGAATGTTATGTGCTTGTTCACGCACCGAATTTATTGATTCATAACGGTTCAAATCAGACGGGAGCACGGCTTGTTGCAGATTTGAAAAACTCGAAGATCCGAATACGCAGTTTTTTGAATGCACCCAAAGCATTTGCGTTCGTATGATGATGCGGTTAATTATCCGCCGAACCAAGTATATATTGGTAACTTAGAACCAGAAGATTTGAAAAGATCCCAGAGCCTTGGTACGCAAACCAGAAAAAGGGTAAACGCAGTCGTACTGTTCGGCGAAATCATCGAGAAAAGTGAATTTTACATTTTGATGAAGCATGCCGACGTTTTCGATTTGCTGTTAACCAAAGATTTTATCGCTCACGCGACGCTTTAATGCGCTTCACCTGATTATGCAAGAGCATGACATCGTTTGGGGCAGGTTTTGACGACGCTGACATAAAGAAACTGGTTGATGCTCATCAGGCTGGAGGGTTTGTATGACGGCGATAAACTTGTCGGTTGCGTCGCTAGCTCACGCGACAGACGAAAACTTAAGTGCTCATACAATGTTGGAAAACCTTGCAAACAAAGGCTTCTGGTATTTGGCAGCTTCACATTGGGTTAAACAAGACGGTATCGATATGTCAAGTATCGACCATATTACGGAATGTTCTGAAGAAGCAGCTGGCGATGTGAACCAGCGAGGTGGCGGCAACATTGCAAAAGCGGTTGGTGAAAAACTGGTCGTAAACGCTTCAGGTTCTGACGTTCGAGGTTTTGTAAGCGTTCTGTTCACGCGATTATTCACGCTACTGGTCTTGTCGCTTCCGGAATTTTTGAAAACGTGCTTGTTGTGTCGGGCGGTTCAGTGCCGAAACTTGGTAGAAACTCAAAAGACCACGTGAAAAAGACCTCCCTGATTTTGGAAGACGTTATCGGCGTATTTTGTTGCCGTTATCGAAAAGAATGACGAAAAAAAATCCTGTTATCAATACTGACGTTATCGGAAAGCACTCAATTTCTCTTCTTGTAACTTTTCACCGCAGGCAGTTATGTCCGTTTTGGTGTATGACCCGCTCAATGCAAATGGTATGAAAATCACCGACATTGGAAAAATACCACCCGAATTGCAGAACAAAGAAATCACGATGCCCGCAGGTGCTGGAAACGTCCCAGAAGCAAACGTAAAATGGTTGCCGCATTGGCAGTTGGCGGAAAGGACAGCTGACAAAGCAAAGATTGCTGACTTTGTTAAAGAGCGCTGAGAGTTGTTTCGGTTTTGGCTCCGACACTGCGGACACATTCCTTCAGGCATTTCCGTTCTTGGCCGCGCACGAAAGCTATGTTAGCTGGCAAAGATGAAAACACGATGGTTAATGGAGCGGAAGTTTGTCTCCTCGACGTTTGACTAACCTGTTTGACGGTTTGAGCTTCGCGTTTTAGTAGGCGAATGACGCGGTGTTGAATCGTCTTCTGGCGGCGATGATCTCTGCCATCAAAAAGTCGTTGCTGATGCAATGCGTACCTGGCAAACACAGCATTTTCAGAAAACAAATAAGAGGTGAAATTATGAGCAACGAAAAAGAAAAAGTCGCCGCCATCTGGAGCCTTGCAGGATGCATTGAAACGGGTTCCGTTTTGCGTAGTGTTTGAGTATCGGTTTAACATTCGGGAAGCGAAACACGGTGAGCTGAGTTGGTCAAGGCTGCTAAATCCCGCCCGTGAAGCAACAGCGACCTGACATTGTGTTAATCGGTGGTGAAAAGTTGACGGCTTCAAACAATACCCTGGCAAAACCTCGAAGAAGCCTACAAACAAATGGAAGAACTCTTTGCCAAAGGCACAACTAGGCTGCGGTAACGATGCACTACAACTTCCGATGGGTGTCGCTACGGCTGGTAAGGTTATCACGCCGGGACGGGACGCAGATGATCCTTGCGACCACAACAGGAACCGGCTGACGCGAACCGCCACAAGCGGCGATGCTGCTCAACGTTGCTTTCCGGGTATTGCAACGGCGAAAGCCAACGGAATTGAAAACCCGACGGTTGGACTTCCTCTCAACATCGGACGGAATTGCTCCTCCTTGATTGAAAAGGCTTTGAACAAGATGTGGCAGAACGTGGCTGGCCAAAGTCCACCTCACAGAGTCGCAGCGGTGCAGACGGTGGCGTCCTCGAATGGCGCTGGCAACGACTCTGTTGGCGAAACCCAGACGTTATGGTTTGCGATACGCTAACGAAACTCTTGGTGAAACTATTTTCGCTGGTTCCTCAACTGGAGGAAGCTACTGAAGCTGTAAAAGCGGATCTGGCATGGGCCGCAGTTGGCACACAGGCTATGACCACACTGTCCGAATGGAATCGCATCGCGAGCATCAGGGTGCACCCAGTGATTGCAAATGCACTAAAATTTGTTGCAAAGTCAGCACGCGGAAAGCTCACACGGCAGTATATACGCGAAACGAGTTAAACCGGTCATAACGAAAAAGCCGGCTTTGGACGCAATTGCTCGAAGGTATGCCCGGCGGAAAACCGACTGAAACGAAACTGCTGACGTTCCTCATGCCTCCCAAAAAGCCTGTATCCGCAGCAGGTCCCAGGCATCGATGTTGTCGAAATTGAAAGATGCATGCAGGCGAAATTGATGGAAGGCAGGCATTACGCAGAAAAGCGGAATGGGTTGCACTTACTGTCGTTATGGTGTAAGCGACGGTGAGACCACAAAAAGAGTGTCGAAATCCTCAGAGCTGCAAACTTTATTTGACGCAAAGCGGTCTCCGAACTTTATGTGTTGAGACCCTTTTACTCCGGATTATATGCAGCTCAAAAATTGTAGCTGCATCCGTCGTGCGCTTTTATTATAGCTTTTATCGCAAATCAACCGTCCAAAACCTGGTTGAGTTTTTGAACCAGCCGCTTGTTTTGAAGCTATGAGACGCGGCGTTTAGCTCGAAAAGACCCTGCGTCAACTCCAACGCTGAATGACGGTGAAAGTTTCTTAAACCAAGTCGTATGTAGTACGTTTATTAAATTCAAACCCATTCCAAAACTCTATGTTATATAAAATTGAGCGTTTGTTTCTCAACGGCGATAAGAAGTCGCAACACCGAACCATATAACGCGTGAAAAAGTCGAGTAATTTTCAGGCAGCTTCGCTGAATCGAAAACCTGCATCATTACCGAATCGGACTTCGATATTTTGTGCCACCAGATGAACTAGACGCTTTGAACGCAGAGACAGCATTTGCGCACATCGTGGAAAAAGTCGCCGTGTATGCATCTGCACGAGTAAAGCCGAATTTCACAAAATCTGCGTAGTTGTACAAAAATCCGACATCAAGCCCCTATTAGCACACGTCAGCATAACTGGATTGGCGTCTGAAAGCGAACTAAATAAATTTGAATATGGTGCAGGCGTACCCGACCAAGTTGCATCTCGTTCAACAGAAAAATCCTTGAAAGTAGCCTTTCATCTGAATGCCCAACGATATGGAATGATCTATTGTCACCCTTTGCACCATAGCCGCCAGTTAAAAGTTCTTCTCCAAATATTAAATCATATTTATTGTTTGCTTTATCTATATTTCTTTTCTGTCTGTCGTATTAAAAATCCTGAAAGCAAAGTTTTTGTATTTGTTAAACCGAACGCAATCGCACCGCAAAGCTCATCTCGTTGAGCGAGACGATTTTCGCGAGCCCTTCCATTGAACGCGCCGATATGCCCATGCAGCGATGAAAGAGCTGATTGAGCGTCAACAATCGGCATCCTGCGTCGTGTACGGCACCACCGCATTTAATTTAGCAAGATTGAATTTGGCACCTGCAGCGAGCAAAGCGCAAGAGTTTGAGCAGCCACAAAAGCTCATCGTTAACAAAAATATAAAAACTTCAGTTTCATATCAACCCCGATATAATGTTATAAAATGATAGTATCAAATTTCATGAAAAATCTTTTAGAGGTTCGGCATCGCAGCTAAATCGCCCAGCAAAAGTTCGCAGAACCGACCAGCAATTTTTACGCAAACGTCATCCCGCTCTTTAGATTTTCGGCAGATTTGACGTATTTTCAAAGGGCGTAATAAACTAGTTTTCCGTCAATATCTCCGTGCCAAATTGCTCGACTATGCCAGTAACACCCCTGCCATTTACGCTTTCCAGATAGGCTGCATAGTTTGCGTTGGAAAGTTTCATTCCAAAACGCTCACTCGCTCCGCTGCACTCCGCTCAGGAACTTTCGGCTTAAAAATCGTACGCTGGTGTTTCAGGGCGAGGTGAAAAACGGAAAACTGTGAATGTGGGCAAACGCAATTTGTCTGCAAGTTCAACCGTTAGTGCAAAAGTCGTCCGCGGTTTCTGGGTTGAAAACCCGCGATAATATCCGCCCCCCAAAAAGGTGCATCTTTCACAGCTCGCAAGTTTTCACACGCCGCATACAATTTTACTCAATATCCGCTGGCGTTTCATCAACTTCAAAATCCTCGCTACCTGATTGCACTGACAAAATGAAAATACGACACACACGTTCAGATTTTACCGCTTCCAAAATTCCGCATCAATTGCTTCGGGATAAAACTTGAAATGCGAAATTTCACTTTTTGGGTATTTTTCACCAAAGCTTGGAGGAGTTGCGTGAAAATTTACGCCGTCCGAATTATATTGTGCAAGATTCACTCCAGTAAGTACGATTTCATTTTGCCAGCGCATTGATGTGACTGCTCGCTCAATCGCTTCTTCAAGGCTCAAAGAAACCGACTTTCCACGTGCCAGATGAATACGACAAAACGTGCACGAGGAATTGCAGCCGTCCCGGCACTTTCAGCGATGCCCGCGAATGAAAAATGCAAAATTGCTTGTGGTGAGGTCAAATGCAAATTCAGGTTTTTCAACTCCGTTTTGAAATTTTTGTCGGAAGCTTTCGTAAATTTTTTGCATCGATGATTTTTGCTGCAAAACTTCAGTCTTAAAACTTGAAAATACTTCAGCTAAAAATTGTGTAAAGCTGACATCGTGCCGAGCCTCTGCCCCGATTAATTTTTCTGCAAAATATTTCTGGAAATTGCGACAAAGCTCCCCTTTGCATTCCTGAAAGGTTTTTGACCGTTGGTGCACCGCTTCAATCTTTAAACTATCCAACTGTGCGTAACATCCAGTTACCAAGATAAAGTGCGTTCGAAAAATCTTACGCAAGAGTGAATAACATGATAAGATTGTTCCGCCTTGCTCGTTACCGTGCAAGTATTCACAAATACCAAGCAAAACATCTTCGGTGTTTTTGTCGTGTCGAAAAATTGAAAAACCGCTTTTCAAGAAAGCATCGGCAAGGGCTTCCGTTTCGTTTCTTGATTTAATCGGCAGCCCAAGTTCGCAAAGTGAACAAGGTGCATTACATCCTGTTTAATACGCGTTTGCGTCCGTTTCTGGAGCATCGACCAAATTTTTGTCTCAATCTCCAGCCTGCTCGTACGCCTGCAAAGCATAAGTCGTTTCACGTAACTGTTCGCGAGCATATCCGATGTCGTCCACCAGTGCGATTGTTCGGCTAAAAACGGACTGCCGTCGAAAAAGCTATATCCGCATGGGCAAATTTTTTCAAGCGGACGTATATCTCACCCAAGAAATTATACACAACCGCAAGCTTATTTCCCATCGGCGCATACACAAATATAGGTTTCAAAACTTTTATCGCTTCAGCATTTTTACCGAGGTAAAAATAAGCTTTCACCTTCCGTTTCCAAAATACGCGGATCATATTGGGAAATTGTTTTTGAGCGTTCGCACCAAAGCTAAAAAGTTTCATCGTACTGCTTGTCGGCGAGCAACGCCCACGTCAAACAACATAGTTATCCAGATTGTTTGCATTGACTTTAATTTCGCTTAAGCACACTTCAATGGCACTTTTTGTATTGACCAGTTTGATACATTAGTCGCGTCCGGTTTTGTCTGCGAAAAACAACCTGCATATCGCAAATGCTATAAAAGATAATTTTCTTTATCGGGCGTATTCATCGATGTATTTTCCTTCGGTATTTATTTAATCGTGACGACGGCTCTATTGTTGCATCAGCAACTCTCCAGAGCACCCAGGTTCGCCAGCACAACTTCAGGCGAAGTTATGTCTCCTGTAAGTCGCCCAGAAGCATAAACGTTGACGCTTGTTTTCGCAGTTATGTTACCGACAACTTCGCCCCTTTACGATTACGCGGTCGGCAAAAATCGCCGACGTACCACGGCACTCTCTTCTATCGTCAAGTCGCCGCCAGATTCAAGCTTCCGACACCTTGCCTTTATCATCGCGGGCGTGCAAACTTTATCTCGCCAGTAAAATTAATATCCGTTGCTAAAACCGTTTCATAATCGTCTTCATCCAAATTTCGCTAAGTTATATTTTTCGTTGCTACTCATCGGTGCATTATGCCCACTTTCACCCTCGAAAGTCAAGTAGCACAACTACTGCTCACTTAGCTTCATTAACCGAAAGTGCAACTCACAGGGACAATCGTTTCAGCGTACATCATTGTATTGCCAAAGAACTCGAGTTTGTACGCTAACTGTGCAAGATGCACAGTTAGCGTACAACATCGTAGGGCTGACAGGAAGTCAGCTGTGAAAAGCACTAGCGAGTTTTTGCAGATAACAACGAGTTTCACAAAAATTATATTTTTGTGAAACTTGCAGGTAATTGGCAACAAGGATGTTGCCAATTACCGAGCTTTGGGTTTCTGGTTTGAGCTCGAAAACAAAAATGTGTTCCGTCTCAGAGAGCTCAAAACTATAAAGCAATTTAGCTTTCAGGTGTATTGCGATTAAAATTTACAAACCGGTTTTGGCGACAAAAAGACTTCAACGCAACATCAGTACGAAACTTTCCACAAAAAGCCCCTGTGCTGGAGCGGTGAAGCCTGCTTTTTCTGTCGCAAGCGTGCAGAATTTCTGCGACCCGCACTCGGTGCCACCTCCAGCTCAATCATCGTGCGTCAAGCGAGCTGAACCGATTCTGCCACAAAAATGCGTTCATGGTGATTTTCAAAAACAAGCATTTCATTTTTGCATAAAAAGGCTTTTTCGACGTAGCGACTTTTTCGCAAACTCATATCGCCGCTTTGCTGCAAACGTCGTGAAGTCTATTTCGCCCTTGCAGAATCGCGCCATTTTGTTGAGTGTCAAAGGTGTGGCATGTATCGATGTTCCACGTGTAGCGAGTGAGGGTGTGCTAGGTAAATTCCTGCGTGTTGCAAAAATACCGGTAGGTTCGAGATTTCGAGCTGAAGCGGGCGTTAAAGTTCAGAGCAACTTTTCTTTCGGCGTTGACAATGCGGACATCTTTGGCAGCATTGAGTTAAGTGCCTGAATATAGTTTTCTGCTTCCATATTTTTGATAGTACTAAAGTTTGCATTTGGTCCCGCGGCGTGTGAACGCCCTGAGTCTCGTTCGCCCAGAACCCACGAGCTCAGTTTTCCGTTTGAGCAGTTTGCAACGTCAGCTTCGATTTTCGCCTTGCACCGTTCGGTAAGTTTTCATTTCCAGCCTTGGTTTGTTTTTGCCAGCCACAAAATCTGTACCGTCATACGAAATCGTTAAAAGTATATTCTGCAAGCTGTGTTGTGTATCCACGATAAAACCCTACGCTGCCAACCTTTCACAAATGCTTTTCTAAACATTTTATCTGCAAAAACTTAATCGTCTGATGAAGTTCCGCTTTTAGATTGTGCTCGTACGACAAGGTCAAGGTCTGTCTGCTTTCTTTTGAAGTCTTCCTAAACCGAACATTTTTGCGAGAGTGCTTTTTGCCGCCCAACTCTTTTTGCACGTCTTTCAGGGTCATCCCGATATCCGTACTTGTACAGCAAAAAGGGTTTGAAGATAAAAGCACACCGTCATAGCCGTGTTTTTGTCTGTGTCAGATCCCAAGTTTTTTCGCACTCGACATAATTTCACGTCCCTTTGCTCGTTAAAAAGAGCCTATGCGGTAAAGAAACATCGCCTTTTCATAAAACAAACCGAAACATATTTGAAGTTTTTCGCCTGGTCGTCGAGAGTTTTCAGCCATGCAGCACGCAAAGAGCAAATAGCCTGCTTCACTGTCGGCGAAAAACTTTTTGTCAAAAACCGAATAACACATAATCTGCAAGGTAATACGAAGCCGCCCCTCACAAATCGTTCTTGCATCGGAAAAATCCAGTTTAGAAAAAGCTTGTGCATGGACGAGGTATCGGTTCTGAGTGCTTTCAAACAGCTTCATGATAACAGCAGAACTCGGCAGGCGAAAGTCGCCTGGAAAACTCGCGTAGTAACATTTCGGACACACCACTACCTGATACAGAAGCGAATCACCTCGCCGTACTTTCACCGAAGGCGTAGTAAGTTCGGTGAAGCTCATCTGTTAAATCCGCCGCATAAAAGTCGCCTCGCCACCCTCGGTGCAATTCTTCCTTTTTAAATTTCTGTCTTGCAAACGGGACACTCAAACTGCTCCTTCGCATAATAAGTCAAATTCTCGCTTTACTTTCATCTTCTTTTTGTGATGCAACATATCGCACTCTTTAACGCAAAAACATTTAAATTTTTCAAGAGTGCATTTTTTCAACTTCATGCGAATCTTTTTCTTGTTTTTGGTATTTGTAAACGTGTAAGCTTATCCACGTAGTCATCTTGTGGCGGTTTTCTCCGCCACAAGATGAGCTTCTTTTATCAAAGCTCAATACGCCCGCTTGTTGTTCCAGTCGCACAAATTACCGCAAGCATGCGAGTAAACTGCGTCGCCCGAATTTTCGCGGCACTTGAGCTGTAAAACAAAACCTGCTGCCTCAGTTTCAGCACCCCAGCAAAGATTTTGTGCAGCAAGCGCACAAACCCGTAGTCAGCAATATTTTCGGCGGAACGCCTTCCCGACAAGCAGTGTACGGTTAGCCGGCAAGCGAAAGTCATCACGCCTGCTACGAAGTTGCAAAACTTTGTCAGGTGAGAGCCGCACGCAATTTTTGTCGATAGCAGGTAAAAGCGGTCTCGCGATTTATCCACGACGTAACAACACGAACGAATATGCTACCCAAAGATAAAAACACCCCAGAAGGTTTTGAACCAAAACAGTTGCTCCAGCAAGTCGATAGCGTCCGCCGCAATGCCTGTACCTTTCCAGCCTGAATGCAGCACACCAAACGCACCGCTATGCGAATCATAAAGGAAAATCGGCACACAATCTGCAACCACAACCGATGGCACCAAAGTCCGCACCGTCGTTATAATTCCGTCGGCTTCCGTGTTCTGCCAAAAAGGCTCCGCTTCATCGGTAAAAAGCAAAATGCGTCGACTATGCGCACTTGAGTCGCATACCGCAATGCAGGCTCCTCAATGCCAATTTCACTCAAAAATCGCTGCCGATTTTCATTCATCGACTTTTTTGCAACGGCTCATATCGCCCGCCACCAACGTCGAGATATAGCACGAAGGCAAAAATCTGTCGCCGACTTAACGTAGCAGTTGTGCCGTTTTTGAAAGCAAAATGAAAGATGCGTTACCGAACCTCATTAGCTGATTTTTGATTTTTTCCCATGACGGTCAAAAACGTCAGATATGTAAACTTTTTGCAACTCTTGCATAAAGTCTTCAGTTTTTGTTTGCATTTACTGTGTCAAAGTTCGATAGCGTCGCGTACAATCCTTTTTATTGCCAGATAAAACACCAGTGAGGACAGCATACAGTGAGCTAAAAATTTTTGTGCAGCTTTCGCCAATCCTGTCACGCGTTTGTTTCAACGCTTTTAAAAGCGTGTCCAAGTTTTGAAAGTTAAGCCAACTCAGCTTTTTCCGACTTTTAGTTTTTCAAACCCTGAACCGACTTTCGCCGCTCGGCGAAAAGCATTAGTTTCAAACGACGAAATAAAAATCCGGAAACTGTCGCAACTGCGACAAAAGCTTCTAAAAACTCGGTGCCGTTTTTCACGCCTCACAAACTTGCCGTTCATCGCAATAACATTGAGAACCTGCACGATATAAGGCACAGTTGTTATAAAAAGCGTTTTTATAAACTCAAAGCTAAACTTCCGCGAAAAATCATATTTTTAGTTTAATCGTCTTTCCAAGGCTCTATACCAAAAGCGCAACAAGGTCTTTTGTTTCCAGTATCGCAAACATTTCTTCGCGAATTTTTGTTTTTCCTGCTCTACGAAAACGCATCCCACTTTTTACTCAGCCGTTCTTTTCCACGCATGCTTAAAAGCACAAACCAGTCTTCGCCAGCTTCTGTTTTAATCGGCTGCCAAGCTGTATCGCAGCAACATACCGCAAAATTGGTGTCATCGGGATAACCGAAATAAACCTGTTGATGGACTTAAGTGCATCCGCAGCGTCCGACTTAAATTTTTGCAGACTCGGCTTCAAATTCATCGTCACGAATAGCGATATTTTTCCTGGTTGTAAAGGAGAAAAAGCGTTTGCAAAACAGCGTTTGAATTTGGCGGGCAGATGCCAAAACGGAAGTTAAAATTTGCATTTCGACAAAATCGTAGCTCCAGGACAGGTGCGTCCATTTTTCCGCTCCAGAAAACTTCAGCAAAGCTTTATCCACCGAAACATCGCAAAGATTTTTATCCACTCAATCGCCTTTGCACAAAGTATACAACCCGCTTTTTGACTCTTCCGTAAGCTGCCCCAAAATTGTGTCAATCTCACGTGACGCATTTGCACGCGATACACAACAGAGTCCGTCCCGACAGATTGCGTAAAAAGGGTCTGTCTTTTTCAAAAGATTTTCATAAATATTCCGGTGCAACAAACGACGAGAGCAAAAATATAAAACTCGCCCTTATCGGAGTCGTATGCTTGCAACAACCCGTAAAAAACAACTGCGTCCGTCGAAGCTCACTCAAACTCTTGAAAAACCTCGGTAAAACAGTTCGTCTCCACGGAGTAATAATCTGCAATCTCGTTTCTAAATCCCTTTGCTAAATGACGAAGCAGATATTCATTGTGGGCAGTTTTGGACAGGAACCGAACGAAAAACGCAATTATGTACAAAAACAAACGTACAAAGAAAGGCTCTTGCGATACATCGTGCACGCACCTTAAACTTAAAGAAAACGCGGGATCTCCAGCCGATGAAGTGTCGCCAAAATTATAACTCGCAGCATCGACATTTTTCACGAAGTACTATCGAGCATCTTCCGAGCTTCATCAGTCGAAATACGAGTTCATCGAATGTCGACTTTCTATGTTCCATGGTACTAAAACCCTGCGTTTATTAAACTGCTCGGTCCCCTACGGGAATCGAACCCGTCTTTTAAGATTGAGGATCTCATGTCCCAACCGATAGACGAAGGGACTCAACTTCCCCGGGAGGATCTTGAACCCCACAGGCAGAATCCAGAATCTGCAGTGCTACCATTACACAACCAGGGAAAGTGATTCATTATATCCAAAAGCAAAAATTTAGTCAAGTAGCTTCATAAAAATGCAAAAATCAAATTTCACTAAAACACCAAACTTCCAATGTTTTTATCGTCGTCATTCACCAGAATGCGGCTCACGGGCAACCTTCGGTTGCCATCATTTTGCCAGTACATTTTTAGGAGTACTCAAATCGCCAAAACCCGTAATAGGCGAAGCCCATTGGTCTCGCCTTTCAGTAATTTACTTTTGCAGTTGAAGCTTTTTATTTTCAAGCATTGCCTTGCAAACTTTTGCAAAATATTTTTGCTTTTGCACCGTCAACTTCCTGTTCGTAGATAACTTTACGCCAGTTTTTGCAAATCGGGCAACGTTCCTCGACCACGGTTAAAAGTTTCCATGCAAACCTTTTTCCTCTATGAGCCTTTGACACGGTTAGAACCTCCTCTGTCCCTTTTGGGCAGCATTTTTCAGAAACGTTCTTTTCAGTTATGTTCGAGCGCTCTTTTTGTCGTTTTCGTTGCGCTCTTTGTTTTTGTTTTTATCGCCAGAAGACTTTTTGTTTTTCGCCTTTTCTTCCTTTGATTTCTCTTTTTCTTCAAAAGAATAATCCACAAGTTCCAAAAATAGCCAAATCGGCAGCGTCGCCCTGTCGGAAGCCCAGCTTCATCACGCGAGTATACCCACCGTTTCGGTCTTTCATCCGCGGACTGATATCGGTAAAAAGCTTATTCAGTATAGCTTCGTCCCCAAATCCACTTTGCAGTTTCGCGTCGGTTATGCACCGAGATCGACTTTCGCATCGAGTAATCAGCTTTTCAGCCGTTCGCCCAATTTCCATCGCTTTTTGTTTGGTTGTCGTAATCCGCTCATATTTGAAAAGCGATGCAACCGATGTTTCTGTGAAGTGCATGTCGGTGTGCACTTCGCTGCCTTGATAGCGGATTAAAGCCTTGTTTATGCTTCATCTATCTCTTTCCCTCTTCGTACTTTCGTCCAAAATGACCGTCTCCAGCCATACCCAACCTCAAATTTTCGCTCATGCAATTTTTCTTTTTATTTTCGTTCACAGCTCTTTTGTAGCCGACATTTCGCATATTCGCAATTTCGTCTTCCGTTCGTTGGACGGGTTCACCAATCGTTCCTAATGCCCGCATTGTCAAGACAGTTTTTGCACGAACTGTCAGTTCCAAATCTTTCACTGGACCGTCAAGAAGCTTTTTCATCGCAAAAATCATCGTCGCCGTCTTCTTCGTCAACATCAAAATCCGTTTCATCGAAGTTCAAGAAAATCGTAAAATGCTCTTTTGCAATTCGCTGCTTCAGCAAGCACGTTTTCGGCACTCACCGTTCCATCGGTAAATATCTTCCAAAAATCAGCTTATCGTGGTCGTTGCGCTGCCCCAACTCGGCACGGCTCAATCGCTATAATTCACCTTTTCAACTGGTGAATATAATGCATCAGTGGAATGCTCACCAGTACTTCAATGTACTTTTCGTTTACTTCAGCGGGCACAAAACCGCGTCCGAAGTCAACTTGAATTTCAATATCAAAACGAGCGTCTTCCATCAATTTCCATGACGAACTTGTCATCATTTATAATTTCAAGGTTTCCACCAACAGCAAAAATCTTTTTCCAGTAACGGTTTTTCTTGCCTTTGAACTCAAAACATAAACGTGCCAGTTTCGCTATCGGTCAGCAGCTTTGAGATTCAAAATGTTTGATATTGTTCAACACCTCGACGGTATCTTCGACAACACCAGGAATATTTTCAAACTCGCTTGAAATCTGGCTTCGGTACGCCGTCGGCATTATACGTCGTAATCCGCACTGCCGAAACAGCATAACCTTGAATTGAAGACAGTAAAATTCGCCTCAGGCAGTTGCCGATTGTCGTTTCCAAAGCCGACCTCAAAAGGAGACGCGAGAAAAATTTTCCGTAATTCTCGGTTAATTCCTCTTGAGTGGAACTCAACGCCCCTTCGGTCTTTTAAAAGCCTTTTCAATAGATTTTTGAACCATCTAAGCCTCACTTAAACTCGTCTTGTCTTTCTTTTAGGACGGCAACCGTTATGTGGAATTGAGTTACGTCGCTGATTGAGCGAACTTTTAAGCCCGCTTAAACCTAGAGCCTCAATCGCAGATTCGCTGACCTGCACCGGACCTTTCACAAAAACATTCACCTCACGCAAACCATAAGGTTGAGCTTTTTGTACGGCAGCATCCACAACCGTTTGAGCTGCAAACGGTGTCGACTTTTTCGTACCCCTGAAATCCAAGCCTCCAGAGGAAGCCCATATGCAATCGCATTTCCGTTCAAGTCGGTAATTGTTACACTGTGTTGTTAAAGTTGCCGTCTGAATATACATTCCCAGTATCAACCGTTCGTTTTTCGCGTCGTTTTTGTTTTTTGCGTTAGCCATCATATCCTCCGATTATTTCTTCTTTCCAGCAACGGTCTTTTCTTACCCTTGCGTGCTCGAGCATTTGTTCGTGTTCGCTGTCCACGAACCGGCAAACCTTTTTCGGTGACGCTGACCGCGATAATGTAGCCGATGTCCTGTAGTCGCTTGATATTGAGAGCGACTTCAGTTCTGCAAACGTCCTTCCACCTTGTAATCCTTATCAACGATTTTCGCGCAAAACTGCAAGTTCGTCATTATTCAAATCAGTTAATATTTCTCGTCGGATCAATCTTTGATTTTTCACAAATCTTTCAGCAGAAGACCTTGAAATACCAAAATATAAGTTAATGCAATACGCACATGTCTATTTGGGAGATCAACTCCAGCAATACGAGCCATTCAGTCCTCCATCAACCTTAGTGCTTTTGTTTCATGCGTTTTCGGATTCGTGCAGATAATCCGCACAACCTCGCCTTTTAATAACCTTGCATTTGTCGCAAATAGGTTTTACACTGTTCTTACTTTCATGCCAAACTCCTCTTTTTACAGCCCGCGACTGCGTGGTCTGCCTCGTTTTACCAATCCTTCGTGATGGTGCATTTTTAGCTGTGCTTCAATCTGAGCCATTGTATCAATGTCAACGCCAACCAAGATAAGCAACGAAGTGCCCTATCAAGGTCCGCAATTTCACGAGGAAACTGGAACCAGGTTGAATCATTGTTGGAATCACGGCAATAATAGCTAAATAAATAGCACCCGGAAAAATTAGTCTATTTAACACTTTCTGCAAATACTCTTCGGTTTTTCAGCTCGGATACCTCGGATTGTACCGCCGTTTTCACGCAACTGCTTTTGCGATCTCAATCGGGTTGAGCTGTATCATCGTTTGGAAATAAGCAAACAAAATGATAAACGCAACATAAAGAATATTATACCGAGTCGCATGGGTTTAAAAACTCGAGAGCGGAACGCAACCATTTTGCCTCGTCCAGCAAGCATATTCCGCAAGCTGAGCTGGGAACATCAAAATCGACGATGCAAAAATAACGGGCATAACGCCAGACGGGTTAATCTCGAACGGTATGTAAGTGCTTTGACCGCCATAAACCTTGCACGTCCGCGGACACGCTTCGCGTAGTCCGATCATAATTTTCATTGCCCGTCTGCTGCTCAGTAAATGACAAGCACAACGATGCCGATAAACATGATAAACGCCAACGCGACGAACACCAAGTTCACCGAACCGCTTCTGAACTTTTTCACCAACTCCCAAGTTGCGGCGGGCATTCTGGCAACAATACCCGCAAAAATCAGCATCGAAATACCGTTTCCGACACCGTGTGCGGTAATCTGCTCTCGAAGCCAAAATCGTTATCCATAGTACCAGTCGTAACCGTCAAAAAGCGTGATAAACACATGCCAGCCTCGCGGAATAACTACCGCTCCGGGAATACCAGAAACGTAAGCGATAACCGCGGTTGACCGCAATAACGCAACCGCAATAGTCGCAAGTGCGTCCAGCCTTGAATCTTTTCGACGACCGCCGTCTTCTTCCGCAACTCCAAGCTCGGAAAAATAAACATTGCCAGTTGAAACAAAAATCTCCGTCGAAATGTACGGCATAACGCCCAACATAAACACGGAGAAGTTTGAAAATGCACCACCGACCGACAAAAAGTCCATCTGGTCAATAAAAAGAATTACTACCAAGTGTGGACTTAAAAATACGCCGAAAGTGCTTTGCGGATCTATTCCAGGAATGATTAGTGAGCACCAAATCGAAAAACGATAAATGCCACGAGCGTAGTAATTTTTCTTGCGAAATCTTCAATCCCTAAACATAGTAACCAATGAATTAGCCATTATATTTCTCCAGTTTACAAGCTAACAATGCTTCCGCCGGCTTTTGTCGATTTTTCCTTCGCCGAAGCCGAAATTTTATCGGCTTTGCTCAAATTGACCAGTCAATGAAAATTTCACCGTCACCCAAAATCTTAAATGCAACGCAGTTGTTCTTCAACAAGTTTTTACTTTTTAATGAAGCAAGGTCAAGCTTTCACCTCCTTCAAACTTTTTCTCGATCTGCTCAAGATTTACCACTGCGAGGTTCTTTCCTAAAAGCGATAGTTCAAAGCCTCGTTTTGCAACGCGTCGGTACAACGGCATCGTCCCACCTTCAAAACCAACATAGGGTTTTTCCCGCCAGAACGAGCTTGCTGACCTTTTTGTACCTCACTCGAAAGTCGCTACCGCTTCCAGAAGAACTACCTCGTCCGACAATCTTCTCATTTGCACCTTTCGGTGCGATTAAGTCGTCAGACATTAGATTCAACTCCTCTACACTCACCACGTGCTTTCACAACCGCAATCATTCCAGCGATAGCCGGATTATGATTTACCACAGACCGTTGAATTGAGTTTTCCGAGTCCCAACGAGGCGAACCGTCAGAACGAACTGCTGGTCGCTGCCCAATCGGACTTTTCACCAATTGAATTTTTACTTTGTTTGCCATAATTAACCCCACACGTCAGTCAGTGTTTTTGCCACGGCTCTTTGCAATGGCTCTACCGTCCATAAGTTTTTCGGCAGCACCAAAAACCGCACGCACAACATTCACAGTTGTGCGACCCCAACGACTTCGACAAAACATCTGTCGCTCCCGCAGCTTCCATGATGGCACGCACCGTACCACCTGCGATGATACCAGTACCTTCACACGCTGGAAGCAATAACACTGGCACCCTTGTACTTACCGCTGATTTCGTGCGGCAGGGTTCCGTTTTTCAACGGCAACTTTACCATTCGAGTTTTTGCTTTCGCAATGCTCTTTTTAATCGCTTCACTTGCGTCATTTGCTTTGCGAAGCCGAAACCGACATTGCCTTTTTGGTCGCCGACTAACCGTTAAAGCCGAAAAAGAAAAGCGTCGTCCGCCCTTCACTACTTTAGCGGTTCGGTTAACTTAATCAGTTTTTCAACCAATTCCGGTATCAGAATTTTCAGCTTTATTATTTCTTTGACGATTCATGCCCTACTCCTAAAATTCAGATTCCAGCTGCACGCCATCGGCGACAGCCTTGACAACACTTTCATGATACAAATATCCGTTTCTATCAAATACTATGGAAGCAATATTTTTGTCCTTCAATCGCTTTCCCATTTCAGCACCGACTTTTTCACCAGTTGCTTTGTTGAGTTTATCATTTTCAAAACCTTTTTCCAAGGTTGACACGGAAAGAATTGTATTTGCCTTGTCGTCATCAATAATCTGCAAACATAAAAGATTCTTGTTGCTTCGAACACTGAAAGTCGCGGACGCTCTGTTGTACCGTGAATTCTTTTTCGAATATGATCTTTTCGCTTCAAGTGTTTTCGTTGTTTGTCATTAAGTTTTTATTCATAGCTTACCTTCATTTAACGCGGTTTTACCGACTTTCGAAGTATAACTTCGTCTTCGTATCAGAATACCCTTGTCCCTTTGTACGGTTCAGGTACCACGCAGGCGTCGCACTTGAGAAGCAAATGTGCCAACTTGTTCTTCTGAAGCTCCCGAAATTTTTACTTTCAACTGCTCAACAGTTACCGTCAAACCATCCGGAATGTACACCGAAATATCGTTTGAATAGCCGAGCGACAAGAGCAAGATTTTTCCCTGCACTTCAGCCTTTGTAACCGACACCGTTTATAACCAATGTTTTTTCGAAAAGCCTTCCGAAACACCCTTCACCATATTGTTGAACAAACTTCGATACAGACCATGATAAGCCCGCGTTTGAAGTTTATCGTTTTTTGGACTCAAAAACAATTTTGCCGTCTTCAATTTCAACTCAATTTCAGGAGAAAACTCTTTGTTGCAGTTTTTCCTTTCGGTCCCTTCAACCGAGAGTATATTCCCCGCAACATTAACCTTTACACCGGCTGGAACCGTAACCGGAAGATTTCCAATTCTTGACATATTTATCTCCTACAAACCTTACAAATCAGCTCACCGCCGACACGATTTTTCATCGGCAACTTTACCTGTTGTAACGCCCTTCGAGGTTGAAACAATCAAAAAGTACCATAACCATTGAAAGACACGCGGCAAGTCCTTGTAACCAGAATGGCGTCTGCGTCCAGGTGTCGAAATTTCTTTCGATTCCGTGAATGACCGAGATTTTCCTTATCGTCATACTTCAATGTTACGCGAGATGCGTTTCCACCTTCTTGGGACACTTCTTGAAAGCACTGATACTAGCCTTCATCCTTCAATATCTTTATAATATCCAGCTTAAGTCTTGAAGCGAAACATCAACATGTTCATGTCCTGCAACTGAAGCATTTCTAATTTTTGTGTGAGCATATCTGCTACCGGATCTGAAACACTCATTTTTCCTCCTACCAACTCGATTTTTGTTACACCGGGAGTTGACCTCGCTTGCCAATTTTCTAAAACAAATTCGCACATTTGAAATTTGGACATATAACCACGAGGGTCGTCCAGCAAATTTTTACAACGATTATATTGTTGAGGTCTTGTACCCTAATTTTCCGTTAGCCTGTATAATCTTCCGATTTTTAGCCATATCACCCTCACTATCTCCTAAACGGCATACCAAATTTTTCAAGCAATGCTTTCGCTTCATTATCGGTGGCAGCACTGGTAACGATACAGATATTTCAAACCAGAAACTTGCTCGATTTTGTCGAAGTCAATTTCCTGGAAAGATAATCTGCTCAGTTATGCCCACGGAATAATTTCCATGTCCGTCAAAAGCATTAGCACTAACGCCGTGAAAATCTTTTACACGAGGCAGGGCTACGTTTATAAAGCGGTCTAAAAATTCATACATTCTCGAACCCGCGCAGTGTGACCATTGTGCCCAATTTAAGCACCTTCAACGCGGTTTGAAGTTTGCAATACTTTTTCGAGCCTTTGTCTTTACAGGCAACTGACCAGAAAGTTATTTCTTCAAATCTTCAACAGCAGCATCAAGTAGTTTTCCTATTTGTCAAAAGCCTGACCGACACCCATACTAGAGCACAATCTTTTTCAGCTTCGGCACTTGCATTACGGAGAGTATATTTAAAACTGCTCCGTAAGCTCATTCATAATCTTTTTCTTTGTAGACTTTCTTAAGCCGAGGGTACATAATCACTCATTATAAAAAGCTTCTCCATGCAAACTCAGATCGTTTGCCGTCTTTCACTTGGTATCCAATGCGAGTTTTTCCGCATTTTTACAAACAATCATTACATTTGAAACATCAATAGGGCTTCAACCCATTATGCCACCTTTCTCTTGTTGATTTCTGGGTCCATAGTTTTGCTAACCATATTCAAAGCCACGAACAAGGACTGCATTTTTGACGGACAGTTTTAATCACCGTTCCACGCTTTTTCTTGTCTTTACCTGTGATAATTTCAACTGTATCATCGCTTAATATTAAGCGGTTTTGCTACATCAATATTACTTGCCATAAAACCCTCTTACAAAACCTCCGGAGCCAGCGAGATAATTTTCATAAAAATCTTGATCTCGAAGCTCTCGGGCAACAGTCCAAAAATACGCTTGCCACGCGGGTTTTTGTTATCATCAACAAAACACGCATTATCATCCAAAGCAGATATACGTTCCGTCTGCACGGCGATATTCTTTTTGAAACACGCACAATTACAGCCTTCTGTATTGAACCTTTCTTAATTACCGATGTCGGCAGACATCTTTCACCGCCACAACGATAATATCGCCAATTGTCGCATATCGTCGCCGTGTTCCGCCAATAACTTTGATACATTCAACTTGTTTTTGCACCCAGAGTTGTCGGCAACATTTAATCTCGAACATACTTGGATCATCGTAAACTCCCTGTGCTATTTTTGCTCTCTCAACAACTTCAACCAATTTCCAAGCCTTCGTTTTACTCAAAGGACGGCTCTCACAAATGCGAACAGTGTCTCAATGTGTGCATCATTCAATTCATCGTGAGCATGGTATTTCTTGCTTCGAGTAACATCACTTTTTGTATCAAGCGATGCAACTTTCCGGTAGATCACTTGCACAGACAATCGTTTTATCCATTTTTGTCGCTTGTTACAAGTCCGATAAATTCACGCTTACCAGCATTTTTCAGCTACCATCGTTTACTCCTATCCGAGACCTCAGAGGCGATTTCTTTCGCCCTGATCACCGTGTTCAACATGCAATTTGTCGGCGCAACGTTCTTTTTCAAAGAGGATTTTTCGACATGTCCGACAACAGCTTGACAAACCTAAGTCGAAATACTCTGAGTTCAGCTCTTTAGCCGTCAACTCCTCCACAGACTATTTCATGTATTTTTACTTTCTTTGCCATATCAACCTCTATTCAGTGCGGATTTGCTCAGCAAATCTCGTTTTGAACAGCAATTTGCTTCCTGCCAAATGCATTGCGTCTGCAGCAATATCGCGTTCAACGCCACCCAGTTCAAACAACACAGTACCTGGTTTAACTACTGCTACCAGTACTCTGGGCGCCCTTTCCCTTACTCCATTTCGAGTTTCAGCGGGCTTTTGGAATAAGGTTTATCCGGAAAAACTCAGAATCCAAACCTTTCCGCCACGCTTAATTCGTCGGTTGATAGCAACACGAGCTGCTTCAATCTGTCTATTTGTGGCCAAAAACGGTTCAAGTGAAACTAAAGCATATTCTCAAAGTCAATGGAATTACAGCGAGTAGCTTCGCCTTTTATGCGTCCGCGTTGAACCTTTCTGTGTTTCACTCTTTTAGGACTTAAAGCCATAATCTTCTCCTATTTTCCTTGTTCAGGGACGCGGAGCACGAGGTTGCTTTGTTTTTCAAAAAGCTGTCCTGCATCCTCGCAGTTTCATTTGTAAACTTAACGCCAGTATGCAACTTAGACTTTCACACCAATCTTGCCGTATGTTGTGTCAGCTTCGTCAAAGCCATAATCAATATCAGCTCGCAAAGTATGAGAGGGAGTTCTACCTTCCTTCATTTCTTCTGTCCTCGACATATCGGCACCGCGCAAACGTCCGGACAGTCGGATCTTAATTCCTTCACCGCCTGAACGCATTGTGTTGTGGATCGCCTGCTTCAAAAACACGTCTAAAAGCCACGCGTCCTTCCAACTGTCGAGCAACACTCTGAGCCACAAGATTCGCATTCAGCTCAGGTCGTTTCACTTCCCTTCACCTTTAATTTGAATCTTTTTCTCACAAACTTTTTCTGCAACTCCTGGCTGATTTTTCGATATTTGCACCCTTTGTACCAATAATAACGCGCAGGGCGTGCAGTATGCACAATAACCGTTACTCGCTGCGGATGACGCGTAATTTCAATATCGGCGATTTCAGCACTCTTTGCTTCGGGCATCGTTTGATAAGCTTTTTAATACGCAAATCTTCATGCAGAAGCTCTGGATATCGTTTCGGTCTGCATACCAATGCGATGACCAAGTTTTGTTAATTTCAATCGCAAACCGATCGGGTTTTACTCCTGACCATTATTCACCATCCTTTTTGTTCAGAGACAACAGTAATGTGACACACGCTTTAACTGCACGTCAGCACGCCCGCGTGCTCGGCGCAAATACGTCACGTCATGGTCCCTCGTCCAATCATTACATCTTTCACAAACATCATATCTTCGTCCAAGTTTTATCTTCGTTCAGTGCATTTCAAGAACCGCAGACTTCATCGTCCTAGAGATCAACCGAGCACCCTTATTCGGAGTGTTCTCCAAAGATGTACCATCGCTTCGGTATAGGACTTCGACTTCACGATATTTGCAACTGGTCGAGACCTTGGTTGGAGAAGCAATCAAAAACTTGGTTACACTTCTATAATCTTTTTGCCATAGTTCACCTACTTCTTTTGCGGTATTTTGCGTCTGATTTCGCATGCCCTTTAAAAACTCGTGTCGGTGCAAATTCGCCCAATTTATGTCCGACTAAGTTTTTCAGTTACATAAACGGGATCCAAGACTTACCATTGTGGACGGAAATCGTCGACGCAACCATCTCTGGAATAATCGTTGAACAGCGAGAATAGGTTTTAATCATCGTTTTCTTGCCGACTTGCTCATAGCCGTTACTTTCTTGTATGAAGACTTTTTCGAGTAAAAGGTCCTTTTTAACTGATCTTGACACGTTATCCTCCACCTGTTTCTTCTTTTCGCGAAACGATAAAACTGCTAGATGGCTTTCGCTTCTTGCGAGTTTATACCCGCTACACGGCTGTCCCCAAGGGAGTTACTGGATTTCGCCCCCTTGCCAACACCTTCACCACCACCAAGCGGGTGATCAACTGGGTTCATCGCCATACCGCGAACCTTCGGTCCTAATACCACGCCATCGTGAACGGTATGCTTTTTCCGAGAGCTTCATTCGTATGGTCGTCATTGCCAACTTCGCCAATTGTTGCATAGCACTTCTTATGCACCATGCGAGGTTTCACCAGATGGCGAGACGCAAAATAACATATCGCCTTCTTTTGCAGCGATGAGAGCCTTTGTTCCTGCCGAACGAGCCATCTGCCCGCCACGCCCCAAACGCAACCTCGATATTATGCACGGTAAAGCCGACAGGAATTGCTTCCAACGGTAACGAGTTTGCAACGTCCAAACCAGCATTTTTCGCCACTCATTATATTTTGACCAACACGTAAACCCGCTTCGAGCCAAAATGTAACGTTTTTCACCGTCAGCGTAAAAACCAACGCTATATTTGCACTTCGGTTTGGGTCATACTCAATTGTATGCGAATCGTCCCGGAATGCCGTGCTTATTTCTCTTAAAGTCAATCTTTCGATACTTTCGCTTTATGACCATGCCTTGTCACGTAGCGCTAATTCGTCCGAACGTGTCACGTCCAGCATTGGATCCGGTCGTCAAAGAACTTTTCTCGGCTTGTTGTACGTAACCTCAGTTTTGAGAACATCAATCCCTGCGTAAGCTGCTGGTCGTCGGTTTATATTCTTTTAGAGCCATATTCTCTTTCCTCTTCACATTCGTTTGAGCTAATAAGCACTAAACGCCCTCAAAAATCTTAATCGTTTTCGCCTTCAGCCAATTTTACAATAGCTTTCTTCCATGAAGATGTCATACCCGCCTTGTATCGGAGACGCTTCGGCTTACCATTAGCATTCATCACCGTGCAATCAACCACTTTTACGTTAAAGAGACGACCTTTTAGCCTCTTTAATTTGAATTTTTTGCAAGCTTTTCGGATTAACCTTAAAGATGTGTTTACCTTCTTCGCGAAGATACGTCCCTTTTTCGGTAATCAACGAGCTAAAATCACATCCATATATTCCATTTATTTTTGTTCTCCTTTCTGCAAAAGAGCCAAAAAGATTCCGCCAGCTTTTTGTTGCAGATTCCAAAAACCAAAACCTTTCGACCATAGAAAAGCGTGTGTGCTTCCAAACGGTCATAATTTAACAGTGAAAGATTCGGTATATTTCGTGCAGCACGTTTTAATCATCTGATCATCATTATGAATGATAAGCACTGCCCGTTCATCTTTAGCAAAAGTGTATTCACAATTTGAGCCAAATTTTTGTTTTGCCATCCGAGCTAAAATCAGATAGAACAACAAGGCGGTTCTCAACTACCTTTTTGACTCAAAATCGACTTCACTAGCAGTACTTTGCTTTTTCGGCATTGCATAGCTGAAATCAGCGAGTTTCGGTCCAAATATTGTACCGCCTCCCACTGTAATCGGCGATTTTTATCACCACGTCTTGCTCGACCAGTACCCTTCTGCTTGTACGGCTTTGCATTCGAACCGTGAACTTCACCTCGATCTTTTGTGCAAGCATGTTCCGAGACGGCGGTTTGCTAACTCGTTGATAACAGCATAGTAAATAACATCATCGTTTACCGGTAAACCCAGATCGGCGTCGTCAAGCTCAACGGTGCCGGTTTCTTTGCCGTCGATGGAATAGAGTTTTTGTTTGCGTAACTATCGTTCTCCTATCTTAATTTCTTAACGGCTGACTTGATATACACCGTGGCGTTTTTGCGGGTTTGCTCCAGAAACCATCACAACACAAGCTCTTTGTCAGCTTTCACAATCTTCAAATTTTTGAACGGTAACGCGTTTCGAAAACCCATTCTCAGGCATCGTCAGATCGAACGAACGTCCTGGGCTGGTACATGACCTGTCGAACCTGCGGTGAAATTTTTGAGCCGTGAGCAGACAGACCTGCATCGCGCATGACGCTTCACTTAACACCTTGAAAACCCTTACGCTTTAGATAAGGCAGTTACATCAATGTAACGCTCGCTTTCCAAAAAGCTCAACGCCAATTTTGTCGCCGACAGCAACTGCTTACTAAAATCACGGAATTCATGCTTGTATTGCACTGGTTTCTACGCCTTCAACATATAAACCTGCTTCCGGCTTTGTCACCAACTGGGCTTTTCTCTCACCTGAACCCAAAAGAACAGCCAGAATCATCCGAATTTTCTTTGTCTGGTTTGAAGAGCGACATTTGAACCAACTTCGATAACCGTAACTGGTGTCAATTTTCCAGACGTATCAAAACCTGTGTCATTCCGACTCCAATAAGACCAATCATCTTTTTACTCCTCGGTACGCACTCCTGAAAGCCGTCTACCGCAATCGTTATTGTTTTATTTCAACATCTACGCCAGCTAAGCTCTAATGCCATCAAAGCATTCATTATCACCTGACGGTTCCAAAATATCAATCAATCGTTTGTGCGTTCGCACTGAGTGCTCTCGAGACTTTTTATTTACAAAGGCGAACGAAGAACAGTAAACTTGTTAATGGCGTGTCGGAGGCGGGATCGATTACACTTTCGCAGCCAGCTTTTGCGCAGCCTGCACAATAGATTGAGCACTCTGGTCAGCCAACATCAAATCCACGAAGCTTCGCGAATTTTATTTTCTGCGTAATTTCTCCAAAAGCGTAAACCAGCCCTGCACCGTTTATCCTTGTTCGATGATCTTAGTTACCCTGACCGCTAGCGACTGGTGCGTCCACCTTCGCGAATACTAATTTCAAACGCTGGTTCCAAAGCAATCAGGTGGATAAGCTCACCGATAATCGTCGTGTTATCGCGGCGGCATCTCAACACCTTCTGGCAGCGAGTACCTTTCCAGTGATATCAGTTGTTCGGAAAGTAGAACGGGCGGCTGACACCAGTGCGGAATACGCTGCGGCGTCGCCTTCATCAGCAGTGAGCACGTAAATTTGAGCTTCAAACTTGGTGTGAGGCTGGATGGACCCGACTTTGCCAAAACTTTCCCATCCTCGCTCAACCTACTGCAGCGTCAACACCGCGACAACAAACCAACGTTATCGCTGCAACACCTTGGTCAAGGAGTTTGTTGAACGTTTCGATACCTATGGCTGACTGCAGTTTTTCTTAGTCGGTCCGAGGTACGCGAGTCCAGCTAATCAACTTCGTTCATGGTGAGTAACTTCGGTTTCAATTCGTCCAGTAACAACAGTACCGCGTCCAGAAATCGTGAAAATGTCTTTCAATAGGGAGCAGAACGGTTTTGCATCATCACGAACTGGATCAGCGGTATGAGTCGCGAGTTTTTGAGCAATTCTTTCGATGCAAGCGGTGTGTGTGAGCTGGAGCATTTTCCGCGCAGCGCCTTAAAAGCAGAACCTTTGATAATCGGTGTATCGCGCGGGGATCCGGCGAGACTCGAAAGCATCGCGAACGCTTCTTCAGCCAACTCTCAAAGAGCTCAGGAGGTCATCGCCAGGGTCAACCTTGTTCAAGAACCACAATAATGGAAAGGACACGCAACCTGTGGCGGAGCCAGCAAGGTGCTGCTTTGTGTGACGGCGTAACTTACCGTCGTTGCAGACAACAAAGATAGCACCATCCATCTGAGCAGCACCGGTGATCCATGTTTCTTAACATAGTCAGCGTGCCCGGAGCGATCAATGTGTGCATAGTGACGTGCATCGAACTGATACTCCAAGTGTCAATTATTGATAGTAATACCCGCGTGCTTTTTCTTCAGTGCGTTGTCAATTTCGTCATATCTTGTACTTTGTCATTGTATTTTTTGCACAATATGCGGTGGTATTCTTAACCAATAGTTTCATGGTCAGCGGCATGTCCGATGGTACCGACATTCATCATGACTTTCGTTCTGTTGAATTTTCTTTGCCATTTAAATCCTCCTGACAGATTATGAGCGTTTTCGCCAGGCGACAGATCTAAGCACAACGTGCTTTGCTTTTCAAAAACAGTGCTTTAAAACACCGTCTCAAAAATACGAGCATGAACTCCAATATAAATTCAAAATTTTTATCGAAAAGCGGTTCATTTGCAAGTTATTTCTCGGCACCGAGCACAAATAATGAACGAATTATAATAGTAAAAGCAACTAAAGAATACAATTATTAACCGCTCATAGGTTTTCAGGCAGTTTCGGATCCACTAATCACCACCAAAAATCATTAGTTTCGATGACTGGTTTGGCATCTTAAAAGTCCATCATGAGGTTAGCAACCTGCAAAAGCTTTACGATTACACAGAACTTCTGAATACCGGGCGTTCGCCCTCGTTTGGCAATATACCAGATTGCGCAAAAAAGTCAAGCCTTTCCAATAAACTCAATCTTTTTGGAATGTAATAAAGCAAAGCTCAGGGTTTGTCAATGGCTGAAACCACTTTTTAAGCTTGGACGTAACACGAAAGCATCGGCACACGTAGGACGCATCGAAGTGCTTCGGTTTTGATGCATCCCATGAACAAATATTCGGTTTAATGATATGAATTGGACGACGAGATCGCACAGCCTTGACAAAATATAGAGAAGCAAAGGGCTTTTACACGGCCAGATGAAGCCACCGTTGCCAGAACGCAGTCATACAAACCGCGCAAACTTTAACGGGCTCGTCGGCGAAAAGCGAAATTAAATCACTACATGATGGGTGGCGGACGACAACGTAGCTGGTGGATCGGTTATCCCGCAAAAGTGTGTCATAGATAACGCCAGATTACGTGTCATGCGCCAGCGGATAACGCCGACGGCTCATATTCTGTATTGAAGGCTTTCATCGGATAGCATAACGCGGATAATGAAAGACGTGCTTGCGCCGTTGCCTTCATTTTCAACATTGAAAATATATGGCACCAAAAACGAAAGCGGAATTAACCGTCCAACGAAGATTGCAACAATCAGTTGCCAAAGCCTGCAATGTTTGTCTCATAGTGTTTCGCCTCAACGTAATTTCCTTCGCCGATTTTTTCGATTAAACATGCCTTTATTTCCAAGTCCCACGAACACAACCACGTCAGTTGTGACACTGTGTTGGTAATGCTAAACAACATACGAAGGGGTATTCAAGCCAGCAAAATTTTGTGATGAAATGTGATACCGAGCGACCGATCGACTCGTTGCCAAATGACTGGCAGCACAATCACAAGCAATAACCTGAAACCGTGGCGAAAACGCAAAAATGATCAGCAGGGCTTCAAGTATCGGCAGCTTCTTTTTTTTCGTGACGACGATCGCAAAAAACTCAACCGTCCGTACCGCAACTGTGAAGCGTACTTATTTTACGCCGAGACGCGGAAAACCGAAAAGCGAAAATCAAAAAGCGTGTTCAAAACAGCATTACAGCGCAAATCGAAACAATCGTAACCGCAACGAATTTTTACTTCTTCGATAGCTCGCAGCATAAAATAAACTTTCAGCTGATTGCGAAAGGGACAAAATGAAATACAACTGGACGCAAATACTCATCGGATTTTATATACTGTTTATCGGAAGAATACAAACCGAGGAATTTCTTCGAAGAAAACGGCGCAACGGGTGAAAAGCGTGCTGATAAACAGTGCCGCACTGAAAGCGACCAACCCGAATGCCTTTTCGCGTAAACTGACTTTGAAATCTGCAAAACTGTGCGGTAAAAACCATTTCCGCCAGAAGCCGTCTCCGTAAACCAAACCAAGTCGTGAAAGAAAAGCTGATTACCCAAAACCGACTGTCGCGATTTCCGTCGTGCCGAGCGTTGACCAATCATCACCGGGTCCAAAATATCTACAAGAGAATTCATCATATTTTTGCAACATAATAATCGGATGCAATCACTAAAAGCGTTTTTCAAAAGGTTCTGTCAAAAGGTTTTGTTTGCTATCATAGTTTTATCAGGCACGTTGTGCAATCGTTTTGTTTTGTTTCTATCGAAAAGTGACTGTCGAGGCATTTTGTCATTAATTGCCTGCGTCTTCATCCAGCAATCTCATCGTGCGTCTCGACAGCTCGAAGCCAACCTCGGTACTCTCTCTGATACTTTCGGGCATATTTGGGTGAAAGTCTTTTCGGATTTTCACTTCGGAAGAAATTTCATCGAGACCTTTCCAGTACTTCACAGCTAAGCCTGCAGCACGTGCAGCTCCCAACGCAGCTGTTTTCTCGCACTTCTGGGCGGTCCAACCGTAAAGTTCAGCATATTCCGCTTGGAAACTGCGCTTGAGAAAATCGTTCGCACAAGCTCCGCCGTCCACACGCAGCGAAGGAAGATTAAAGCCTGTGTCATTGAGCATTGCTTCAACTTCACTTCCTTCGATTGGTACTGCGATCGCTTTCGCGGGCCGCCGCGCAATATGCTCACGCTTTTGATGCCACGTGTCGCCCGAAAATACCGCCACGGGAATACATATCCCAATACGGCGCGCAAGCCCGTGAACGACGGCACAAACGCACGCGCGCGTATCTTCAGCCATTTGTGCATAGTACTCGGACTCGCGGTGCGTCATACACCAAACGAAGCTGTACCCGCAGCCGGTGAGCTGCAGCCCCGCGACAAACATCTGAGCTTCGAGTGCGTACACGACACCTTGCTGGTTTCGACCCCAAGCAAATTGTCGTCAAAAGCTGACACTTCGGTCCCACGGGTTTATCGCCCGTGTTCGTGCTTCACAGCAACCCGTGCCGTAAGTATCACCGTCCCCGTTTCAAAAGCACCCTGCCCGAATAAAGCCACCTGCTGGTCTCCAGCAATTCCGCACCGGGAATAGCCTGCCCCTCCGTAGGTTCTCAGGTCGGTATATCCGTAAACTTCCGGACGAATTTGCCACGCGAGGCAGCATCGCCAGCGGAAGTTCGTTCTGGAGACTTGCAAAATTTCCTCCCACTCGAGTGTATGAATGTTATATAACTGTCAGTGCGAAGTCATCTCGAATAATCCGTAACATGAACTTTTCTCGCGTTAGGTTCCAAAACCCAACTGTCGTCCACAGTTCCAAACAACAAAGCTCACCGTGATCTCGGCTTTTGCACTCGCCCCGCGACATTGTTCTAAAATCGACGGCTATTTTGTCGCCGAAAAGATACGCGTCAATAATAATGCAGTTTTCGGTTATCTCTTGTCACTCCAGCCACTCTGTTTTGAGTTTTGTGCAGTAGTCGGCAGTTCTTCGGCATTGCCACAAACAATAGCGTTGTAAATTGCTTTTCCTGTGTTTTTATCCCGAGACGATTGTTGTTTCACGCTGGCTCCTGTGATGCCGATGAGTGGCAATTTCTTCGGGGCGGATTCCCTTGACATTTCCAGCTGCCTCACGCGCGGCCCGCTTGTGCTAACCCAGATTTCCATCGGGTCGTGCTCAACCCAGCCTGGCTTTTGGACATATTTGGCGAAACTCTTTTGGTGCCTTTTCGGATTTTACAATGCGGGCGTTTTTCATCAAAGATACTGCCCTTGTGCTGGTACGTTCCAGCATCAAACGCAAGAATGTATTTATTCATTTATTGTCCTCGATCTGTCCTTTTGTAAATGCCGCATTGTAACATATTGTGAAATTTGTGCTCAATACACACTAAACGCAAATCACGGAAATGATTTTTCGCTACGCTTTTAGCCTCACCCGACAAAGGGACTCACGCCTCAAAACGCAATGCAAATGATGCTGTACCACAATGCTCGGCGTGAGGAGTAAGGCGTCTGGCTTTTCCCCGCACTCAAAAGCTCGACGGTAATTTACAACGTCCGTGTTGCTCCATATTATTTCAGCAGAGTTTTCACAAAACGTGATTTTGTGAAACCTCGTTATTGCTTTATATAGTAGAGTCTGAATGCACGACGGGATCCGTCGCATTCAGACCCGTGCAATTCAGATTCCGGTGAATATTTGCGATAAAAGCCCTCGAGTGCAAAATGCTTCGAGAGCTTTTGCGAGATTGCAGCGATTGTTTATGCGACGTTCTTTTCGACACTCATACCGAAGTAGAACATCGCACCGATTACCAAACCGCCGGGACGAAAAATGTCGATGCTTGAGTTGTGCTAAAAAGCCAGCCGCCGTTTGCGACGGCGGGAATTACAACAAGATGCACGAAAGGTGATCGGAAGGAACCTTTTCGTTCCGCGTCGTCGGAAAAACCAAGATGGCAAGACAAGTCGGAATGCACAGTGCGAAACGAGACACGACGGAAATTGCTGCAAGTTTTTCAAAGGTGCCTGTCAAGCAAATTAACGCGGTCAATGAAGTTGAAAAATTTACTGCAATGTACGGGACGTCCTTGCTGTTGCGCTTTCGTTACAAACTTCGGCAAAAATCCGTCATCTGCAAGAGCAAACTGCACTTCGCGGTGCGAGGAACGATGAAAGCGATATTGATACCACCGACGAAACGAGCGTACCTGTTGCAAACCAATGCTTTGCGAAGGGTCCCAAAAATTTTGCAGTGGCATCTCGCAACTGGTGCAGCACTGTTTGTCAAACCGTTTCCGAGAATGCCGATTGCGATAACCTGAATTAAAATATAAAAACACGGAAACGCCTGCAATAATCAAAAATAATCGCAAAGCGAATATTCTTTTCAGGGTTGTCCATATTTCGGCCGCAACCGCAATAGATTCAAAAGCCTGTGAATGCGTAAAAGATTAAAACGCCGCAGCCCGAACGAGCCAAACTGAGAGGTTCAACCGATTGCATCGGCTCAAAGATTCGTGACGCATACGCCTGGGATGGCGATCAAAGACAGAAACGTGCTTTATCAACTTTGAGGATGCACGCCAGCGATGTTCATAAACCAGAAGGCAGCCAAAATCGAAATTGCGATAACGCGCAGAACAGGCGATGCCGTTCCAGGCAGAATGGTCCAAGGCTGTCGGAAAACCAACCGCCATTGCAGCCCACGCGATAATCATACTGCCCACTTCATAAAGCCGACTTCAAAGCCGACAAATCCACCGAATGCTTCACGTGCGTAAACGTACGGTACTCGTTCTTTTGAAAAGACCGCCCTGCTTCTGCAAAAGCAAAAGTGCAAGCAAAATAACCAGCAGTGCGTCGAACGCGATAACTCCGATACTTGCAACGCCCACCAACTTTGCAGCCTCTGCCTTGGCAACAAGAATATTCCTGTGCCGACAATAGCATTAGCACCTGCAAAAGGCAAAATGCTCAAAAGACCCTAACTTATTTTGTTAGCCATCCTTCGTCTATGCGCTCTAACATAATATCGAAAATGTGAGCGATATTTATGTGATGATTAAAATTAATTTTCCGCCCTGCTTTAGCAATGCCCGATAAATTTCTTTGAAATAAATCCAAAGACGGTTTGTGCGATGCGGCAAAGCATTTCCGGGATGAAACTGCACACCAAGAATGTACATATCTACTCATATTCTATCGCTTCCGCGATCCCAGTCAGAGTGCCCACACGCAGTAATCGAAAAACCTTTTGCAGTATCTTTTTACCGCCATGTGGTGGAAGATTTACGAGTGTCATTTTCCAAACAATTTCGCATCATCCGAATTACTGCTTGTGTTTCGATTGAGTGAGTCCGCACCGTCGGTTTTGCTTTTGCATATGTTGAGTTGAGATGTCTCGTTTTGCAAGCGACAGGTCCTGATATAAACTTCCCCCAAATGCAACATTCAAAATTTGCATGCCTCGACAAAATACCGAATATCGGTTTTTATGTTTTGAAAAGTTTTTATCAAAGCGAACTCTCATACACATCACGCTTCGGCAAAAACCTCTCGAGGCAACTCAAAGGCTCTTCGTTAAAATACACAGGCGAAACGTCATGCCCGCCCATGATAATCATACCGTCCACAGTTTCCGCTTGAAGCTTTATAGCTCCTCGTCCTGAACAATCGGCAAAACTACTGGAACGCCACCCGCAGCTATCACCGCATTGACATAATCCGCATTCGTGTACATCCGCTCATATCCCAAAAGACTTTGAGCACTTTCATAGCAGACAACTCGCCTGTAATTCCTATAATTGGTTTTCTACCGCCTCCAAAAGAACCTGATTACAACAATTGCTACTTCAAGCAACGCGACTTTGACATTGCATCCCAAATGAGCTGTAACCTCAGGAATTGTCACTGCTTAACACCGAAAGTTTGAAACGGCGTTTTATTATTGGACAAATTCAATATTTTGTCAAGAGCTTTGCGAGCAACCGCACGAAAACCAAACGCACTAAAATCCTTGAACTTTTCATTTGCTAATGTCGCCATTCACCGAATACTTTATCCACAGGCAACCTTCGGTTGCCATCTTTTACAATGCATTTTAGGAATACGCTAAAAGTGCTCAAACCTCATCTCAACCCGTCTCAAAAATTTTGGAAGGGATATTATTCACAAGGTACTCGATGGCGTATTGGCTGCGGAGTGCAAAGATGTCCCTTGCCGTCTGCAAGGTGAAAAATCTCAGTCGAGTTGTGCATCGCAGCTTGCGGGATTGTGCTCAACGGCGATAATCGGTGATGTGATTTTCTTTATTCAAACGACTTATAAGTCCGTCAAAGTTTTTCCTGACCAGTGATGTCAACCGCTGTCGAAGGGCTCATCTAAAATCAAAAGCTCAGGTTTTCCGAGAATCGCCCATGTGCGATAAAAACGCCGCAAAGCTCACCGCCCTGAAAGATTGCCCAAAAAGCCTCGTTCTTTTTGATGCAACGCCAACCAAGTCCAGAACCTCGTCCGTTGAGAATGAAGTTTTTAAGTGTTGCGATTTTCGTGCAGCAATGACAGTTCTGCAACCGTCAGCAGCAACTGAAAAAGCCTCGTCTTTTTGTTGCAGACACAACCGATTCTTTTGCAGTGCACTGTATCGAGCCACCCGTCGGTGTTAATAAAACCTAAAATTAATTTTACCAATGTGCTTTTTGCCGCAACCGTTTTTCGCCATAGCACGAGAAGTGTAAGAGCCTTCGTCAACGTTGAACGAAATGCCGTCCAGAACAGTTCTGATGCGAACTCGGATAACGGAACACAATATCTCGTACACGTAAAATCATATCGGTAATCGCTTTGGTCAATTTGCTACTTTTGCAGCTTTGCGTCGTCGGCTAAAACTTTATCGGCATTGAACGTAGGCTTTTTAGTTTCGTCGCGACTTCCTTGTCAGCCGCTGCAGAAGTTTCTGCTCGCAAACAACGCTGCATTCTTCGGCTCGCAAATTGTTGCACACGCAATCCCTGACGGCATCTGAAGCGACGAAAAATATCCGCACCGCCAGGCTTTCGCTTTAGGCGGACAAGCAATCACAGGCGACAAAACAGCTCCGTCCACAAAGCCAGACAAGGCGTTGCTTCTGCCACGCGATGGTGATATACAATTTGGGACGCCCCGAGCTTCATACTCGGCAAGCAGCTTCATCACGTGCGCGGGGTTTTGTGCGAACCAACTCGCATTACAAAATCAATCCCGAAAATTTTTCTCAATTCATCTGCAATTATATTTTGCATGTTCTTGGTCACTGAGTGAGCCCATTAAAAATAACACAAAGAGGTTTTTGCATAATTAATCCCTTTTCTGCGGACGTGAATTTCAAAAGCTAAACCGCATTTCAAAAATCACGCCACAATCATTTTGAGAATTGTACAGCCTTTGACGTAGAAATTGCAACAAATGCACGTAAAATCTTTTTGCTAGTTCCGACTTGTTTGCTGGATGCTCAAACTAGCTCAGAGAGTGCAGTATACCCTAAGTTCTCTCTGTACTTAGCTCACTGTACACATCGCGGTGGAAAAGGGCTATTTATATTTGTGTTAATCGTATCACAAAATAAGCATGCGCCCAGCATTTTTGTGCGAGCAAAGCTAAAACTCGCGATGTGCTTCGTCAAAGCAGCAAGCCTGTCGTTTTTAGCATTTTGAAAATCGCAAATCGAGTGCGTTTGAGCATTTCGGGTATGCGTTCTTTGCTTTGAAACACGATGGTCAACTTATGTTGACCCGTGAGTTGCACGTGCGGTTAATGAAAACACAAGATATGTGTTATTCAAAGGAATCTTTTTCGGCAGCTTGGGAGACATCGACGGATATTTTTCCGGTAAAGCATGCGTTGCAGAGTCGCTCATGGGCGGTGGCTTCACGCAAGCCTTCGCTGAGTTTCGTCAACGGTTAAAGTCCAGACGTCTCGCACCGATGAATGTGCAGATTTCTTGGATGCTGCGATTGTGTGCGATGAGTTTTTGCAAACCGCCCATATCAACGCCCATGCGCAGGGAAATCGCGCGGCGGGCAGGCAATGCGGACGTGGATGCACCAGCTGAGCGGAGCATTTTCGATTAAGTGTCTGATTGTTGTGCCTCGCACAATGCTGTCGCCAACACGACGATTTCTTTTGCCGAACAACGTAGGGTAGCACGTTAGAATTTCATCGCAACGCCTTGTTCGCGTAATTTTTGTGTGGGCTGAATGAAGGTGCGTGCGATGTACCTGTTTTTGGATAATCCTCGTTGTAAGGAATGCCCGAACCTTGCGAAAAACCGATAGCACTTGGGCGAGCGGAGTCGGGAACGGCAATCACAACGTCGGCTTTCACGCCGTGGTTTTTGCCAAGAGCTTTCCGAACTGAACTCTCTGCGACGTGGACTGATGCTTCGTTCCAGACGGTATCGGTGCGGGACAAAAATATAAACTCAAAAATACAGGACGCAGTATGTGCAGCTTTCGGCAGCGTGTCCAAAAAGCTTAATACCAGTTTCGTCCATTTTGTAAATTTCACCAGGGTCCTACTTCATCTTGCAGCCTAGTGTCCATTACACCAGACCCGCTTGCCGCAATAAACATTCGTTTGAATATTGCCAACACAAGCGGATGGAAGCCCCATGGATCCGTGCGATATAAATCGCATCAAGCGTCAGCACGATAATCGAAAACGCTCCCTGCCATTCTTTCATGCACGAAGCAATTCTTTCCGCCCGTGTTTGCTCATACTGCCAGCATCATAACCATCACTTCCATGTCGCTCGTTGATGAAAGACCGACACCACTTTGCAGGAGCTTTTTCCGCAGCTCAGTGCGTTCACGAGATTACCGTTGTGTGCCAGAGCAATCGGACCATACTGCGTTTCAATGCAAAAGGGCTGAATATTTTGCTGCTGAAGTTCCAGTTGTCGAGTAACGTGCATGTCCGATCCCAGCGTAACCTTGCAAACGAGCCATATCGGCTTCAGTGAAAGCGAGAGAAACCAATCCAGCATTTTTGGGCATGAATATTTTTCCGTTTGAAACTGCAATCCCTCGCCGCTTGTCCGCTGCGTGCTGCAATGCAAAAGAGCATAAAAAGCGTTCGCGACGTTTCACTAAAATCTTCGGAAGATTTATTGTACGAATGCAAATTCCAAACAGCAGACAACCCCGCATTCTTCGTGTAAACCTGAGTCAAACATATTCACAACCTCAAAGAGAACGCATTATACCACATTGCCCGGACAAATAGCTAGAGGTTCCTCACTTTCGCGTCAACATTCCTTTTCGCTTCCCATCTCACAACATTAACCATAATTCACCAAAAAGTTCAGCTGATGTGGTAAATTCAAACTTACAGGATCTGAATTTATCCCATCATGTATCAAATACATTTTAGGAATACGCCCCTGCTTGAAAACCGTTTTTGATACAATGTGTGCTTATGGAAGCAAAACTTGACAATGAAATTTTGGACGATTTACTGTATATTTCGAGGCTGAACGCTGATGAAAAACAAAAAACCCGCCCTCATGGAAGAAATTAAAAATCGGTGAGCGGGTTGGACGTTTTGAGAAAAATATGTTGATGAAAGTGAGCTCAACGGCACGAATTTCTGGAAGCGACTGCGTGGCAATGAGATAGTGAAGCAGCTGATACTCAGGGATTTGAAAAACTCAGGCGAATTCTTTGGACGGCTATTTTCGAGTGCCGAAAGTTTTGGAATAAGGACACCTATGAATGCAATTACCAAAATGAATTTACACGAATTGCTTGATACGACGCGAAGCCAAGCAACTCACTTCAGTTGAAATTGTACAAGCGTATCAAAGCAAACTTTGAAGCCGACTGTCGCGAAGAAATGCCACTCAACGGTTTTTAGTAGAATTTTTGATGATGCAGTGGAAAAAGTCGCATTGAAGCAGATATAGCACGTAGTGCAGGTGTAAAAGCCACTTCGGTTTTACCCGATCGCAATCAAAGACACTATTTCCATCAAGGAAAACTCTGCACGTGCTGCAGCAAAATCCTCGAAGGATATGTCGCCCCGCATCACGCGACAGTAACGGAACGCCTCCCGAAGCTGGTGCCGCTGCTGGGACGAGTAAACATGGACGAGTTCGCAATGGGGTCTTCGACGGAGTTTTTCCTGCTACGGGCTTCACGCAACCCTTACGACAGAACACGCACCCAGGCGGTAGCTCAGGCGGTCTCGTCTGCTGTTGTTGCAGGCGACCAAGCTCCAGCTTCACTGGGAACGGAAACTGGCGGTCTCGGTTCGCCTACCGCAGCTTACTGCGGACTTTTCGGGCTGAAACCGACATACGGACTTTTTAGTCGCTACGGGTTACCGCAGTACCGGACGACGGTTGACCAAGTCGGTATTTTACACGAACCGCAAACGATATGGCTCTTTTAACTGCGGTACTTGCTGGTAAAGATCCTCACGACTTAACGACTCGCTGATGTGGACTTTTCGACTTTCGCAACATTAAAAACCGTACACAAAAGAAGATGTCCAAAGATGAAATTTCTTCTTTTCAAGGAATTTTGTCGAAGCCGATGGAGTTTCGCAACCAGTAAAAAGATGCTTTGAAAAATTGCTCTCACGTATTCCGTGCAACTGCGGTAACTGTCGAAACAGTATCGCCCCTGATGCTCACGTTACTGGAGTGGAATATTCCTGTGCTAACCTTCCCAGACGCAGCGAGCAACCTTGCACGTTTTTGACGGAATCCGCCATGGATGCCGAATCGACGAAGGTAAGGGCTATGACGATCTTATACATAAAAACTCGCAGGAAAAATCGGCTCGGAAGCAAAACGTCGGACACTAATTGGAAATTATATTTTGACACGAGCATCTGCCGGCGATATTTATCAAGTCGAGCAAAAGTTCCAGCTCCTTTTTGAGAAAATTGCCGATTTGATGAAAACTTTACGATTTCATCCTCTGCCCAAGCAGCCCGACAACGGCTTTTGAAACTCGGCGAACGTACAAAACGACACCGTTGCAATGTACCTTTCTGGACTTGTTTCTACTAACTTCGCGAACATCGCGAAAGAAATCCCATCGATGTCTGTACCTGTTGGGATTTCAGCGGAAGACAATTTGCCGCTTGAATGCAGTTTGCAAGCGGACAGCTATGCGAAGATCATCCGCTTGGCGATGGCGTGAGCAGAATATCGATTTAAAGAACGACGGAGATTAAATTATGAATACAAAATTTTGAGCATCCAACAAAACTTGGTGCAAGATTGCAGAGAAAGTTTTCAGTGCGTGTGCGATTGAACTTTCACCAGAAAAGCCTTTTACTTGGGCTTCAGGATATAAAATGCCGATTTACAACGACAACCGCCGACTTCGCGTTTCCAGAAATGCGGAAAAACAACTTTGCGAGGCATTTTCTGCGTTAACTCAAGCGCTGGTCACCCCAGACTGGATTGCAGGTGTTGCGACGGGTGGCATTCCATGGAATAACGCTTGCTGATGCACTAGGTTTTCCTTTTGCATATACTCCGCCCAGAGACAAAGACCATCATTTAAAAACCAAATCGAGGATTGGGAGCTGAAACCGACTCTCGCACAGAGCATGCTTATCAAGACTTGATCACAGGCGGAAGTTCCATTGTGTTACCGAAGCTGTTCGAGCGGCAAACGCGAACGCACCGTATTGCTTTTATGCGATTTTTCCTATGGTCTCGACAAGGCGGAAAACTGCTTTTTGCTGCAATGTCGCCTGCTTGCAAAACCGATTTTCAATTTTGAATTATGATATAATGCTCTACATGGCTCTAGAAAAGGGCTTTATAAAGGAAAGTCAGCAGCGACACCCGCGAGTGGCGAAAAGACCCATTCAACTGGTGGAAGGACTAAAAACTTAGCCGAAATTATGCAGAAAGTTGCGATTTGAGCTTAAGTGACGTTTCGGCAAAATTGCTTTGGTGAAAAAGATTATCTGATAGAAACGATAGAAAGCTGTTTTATGATTTTCAAAAAGAGTGATTTCAATCTGTTGCCTCTGGAGGGCTTTGACCGCTCTTGGTGTATAGAAAAAGTCGCATCTGGTGAGAAGCGAAAACCACTTGTTGCACATCGTGTTCAGTCCAGAGCTTTAATGCACGCTGATATTGTGCAGGAGCTGCGTCGTGGATGCCAAACTTCGCAGCACGGCATCATTCAAGTATTCTCCTGACGTTTTCAGCAATTCTGCACATCATTCACTTTCCGAAAAGCAATATGTTAAACTGATGATAAATTGTGCTGCTGAAAAATTACCAAAAAGCAGTTTGTTGAGATGTCAAAAGTCCATGTTCCTAAAAAGTCATGGCGTCAAAAGTTGAAAACACGGTTTCTTCTTTGCCATGCGACAAAAAGATTTTCCCACATCGGCAGCTTCCAATCGTTTTCCTGGTTTTGAAAAATAATGCCAGCATTACATTCATTTTTAAAGCTTCCGTGTTATTTTCAACTAGCCTCAAAATTGTGTTGATTGTTTATCGGTGATTGACATTTTGTGATTGTTAAAAACGAGCGTATCCACTCCTGCTTTTTGTTTTCAAACATTTCAAAATATGCTTTTGATTTGCGGAAAACGCCACTCAAGTTTTTATCGACGGCGATTTCGGTCGCTTTCCAAAACTAAAAGCTTTAAATTGTTGGCATTTGCGTTTTTAACCCAGTTTTGCAGTTCGGCAATTTCTGTTTTGTCTTTTGATGAGTCTGCATATCTTGTAAATCTGATGTGTTGAGCACAAAAGCGAAATACTGTTCAAGAGATTTAGCACCAAAAGCACTCTGTTTCATAAGCATAAAAAGTGTGTGTTTCCGCTTCACCGTATTGCTTTTTATTTCAGCTTGATAGTTTTCGATCTGCTGTGTCCGATTTCAAATCCAGTAAAAAGCCGTCGCATTCATAATTTAGTCTTCTTCAAACTTTGTGTCAAAAAGCTGCACAATCGCATCGATTGCAGCCTGTTCGTCAGCACCATCCGCCCTGAGCGTCAACTCACTGTTATAGGTAGTCAGCATAGTCAGTAACGCCAATCACGAGACTTGGCATTATATTCTTTTTCGCCTTGATGATCTCTGATTTTTGGCTCAAACTGCTTGCAGCTTTATAGCTATCGAGCGTTGAAGGGCGTGCATGCACACCTGCACTGATTTTGAAACTAGTTACTCAATCATAGGAATCCTGAGAAATTTTCGGCATTATATCGTATTTATGCGTCAAGCCATTTTGGTTGCTTTTCATAGGAAATTGATTTTTGAGTTATAGTTTGTAGGGACGAAAGCATCTCAAAATACGCTTTGGATTTTGAGACGCTTTTCATACAAAACTCGCAGTCTACCATGCAAGTGACGCGGCTCTTTGAGCAACGAGCGTATTCCTCAAAAGCATTGGTAATGATGGATGCATTAAAATCCTTGCGCGATTTTAATGCTCCACATCGGCTGACGTTCGGTAATCGAATGTACGGCTAGCTTTGATGGTTAATTCAACTGGCTTCAGATTTTTGTTTTACAGCAAGTTGCGACAACAAAAACTTGAGGTACGCAGTTTCAGGCACGCCCCAGTATCGGATGGTCGGGATGCGCATGGTGCATTTTTGATCTGTTTCAGTTGTAAATGCATCCTGTCAGCGTACTTTCAAAAATCGCTTGCTCGGAAAAAGTTCCTCTGTCGTAAAAGTGCGAACAAGACGCCGTCGCCAAATACCCTCCACGCTTTATCACAGACATACCGAGCCTATTTAACCCACGATAACCAGCAGCGTCATTTTGACGGTCTTGCCCGACTTCGTAAAAGCTGGTGGGTCTAAATGACAAAGTCAAAAGCGTCTTTCCGCTTTTGCACGCAACAAAAAGTCAAACGCATCTTCGCAAATAAACTCGCACTTGTCTTCTGGAACGCCATTAAGCTGCACATTTGCACGCGTTTCTTCAATCGCGAACTCGACACATCGAGGAACGTTACCGACTTCTGCTCCACATTTCAAGCAATTCAAAACCGAATGAGCCAGTGTGCGTAAAGCAGTCAAGCACCAGTTTTTTCACGTGCGATGGCGACAGCTTCAGCATGGTTAAACTTTTTGGTCGAGGAAAAAGCCCGTTTTCTGTCCGCTGTGCAAAATCGACAATATAGCGTATTCCATTTTCGGTATTAATCACCGAAGTGCTTTCAGCATTGTACGGCAGAGTCCCCAACTCAGCAGCATTGAGAAAAACCTTTCCCTGAGTCATTCCTCTTTTTTCACGAAGAGCATTATCATTGCGTTCAAATACTGCTGTAACTTTACAACCGAGGCTTGCAAGTTCTTCAATAAGCTGCCTGTAAATCGTGAGCTTTCGTTGTTCGATGCCTAAACTCATCGATTGACACACCAACACATTTTTGAACTTTATCAACGGTTAAAATCCAGGGAAGCCGTCAGCTCTGCACCAAAAATAAGCCGACAACTCGAAAAATCTTCCTTGCTCAATGTTTTCATACCGATACCTCTACGGCATACTTTACGACGCATCCAAAAAGCGTCTTCCGACGTTTTATCAGAAAAAGTGTCGTTTGCATTTTTGAAATAATGCGGATCTGAATTAGTGAGTTGCTGTGAAAAATCCTGTGCCTAAAAACTTTTCTTTTTCCGCTGAAGACGCAGCATATCGAGCCGTCGACAATGCCTTCCGTCATACTTATCACCTGCATCGGCAAAAACCCACACGTGTCCCTGGATTTTAGTTTCTTTGCTCCTTTTTCAGTGATGATTACTGATGGGAGGCTTGCTTCGATTTTTCTATAACGCTTGATAATAGCAAAAACGGGTTTTGCTTGCTAGAGGACGCAAAATGCATCGCAAGCTTGATAGTGCATTGCACATAAAACTGAAAGCTGAAAAAGTTTTATTTTTGTCTTTTCCAATCAAATAATAAAAAGTAGGTGCTTGCGGAAATTGGCTACACTGTACGGCTTCGCATCGAGTGGCTTTATCGTAATCCACTAACTTTTCGTAAAAAGCTCATGCAAAAGTAAGTCGGCAAGAATATTTATATTGAGCGGAAGGCTACTAAAAGCCATTACGCGGTAGACCTTGTCCTCTTTTGGCGTTTTGTGTATCTCGGCGGCAGATTGGTGCAGATCTCGGCAAAATGTCCCGACGAACTAAAAAGATAAAATTCGCCATCGAAAAATTTGCGTGTATAAATCATATAAACTTTGTCCTTGCAGAACAGTCCCGCGTATGCTCCGTCAAATCTGCAATGTTATGCATTAAATTTACGTCAGAAAAATACCTACAAAAATCGGACGAAAAATCGCGTCGAAATATTTATGCGTATAGTGCTTTCACTAATTTGCAAAATTTTTCGGAAACAAATTGATCTGAAACAATCATTCTTAAATTATATCGGCAGGTTTAGCATAAAAATCAGCCACCATTTAGCACTCGCTCGAAAGATTTTTGCGTTTGATGTCGCAAAGTTTTATCGATGGCTTAAAAGTTAATTGTTCAAACTTGAAAATGGAGGGAGCCTTTTCAAAAACTTAAAGGCATTTATTTTAGCTTTTTGAATAATACGTGTTAAGCGAATTACGCTCAGAAAAGTGAATGCCCTTAGCCGAGCGGATTAAACTTTTTAGATGATGTCAACTTAAAATCCGCCAAGCGGATTTTAAGTTGAGCGTGGATTGCAATATCGGTGAATGAAGACGATGAGACATTGAAAGCTTGAGCATTTTAATGAGATTGAATTATTTTGGCTTTTTATTTTTATCTATTGATTTTTGAATTGATTTTTATAAAAATTGCGTGGAAGTTTTGTTATAGACTTAAAGCTTCGGTTAAAATTACTTGTGTCTTAGAAGTGCGGTGAAAATTTTCACTGGAGAAATTATGCGGTTGTCACAAAGAAGATTACGAAGAGGCTTGCGAGTTTGTTGCAGAGTATATTGCAAAGCGGATTACGGAGTTTCATCCTGATGCACAAAAACCTTGTGTTGGGATTGCCGACGGTTCTACACCGTTGGGTATTTACAAACGCCTCATCGAAAAATATCGAGCTGAGAATCTGTCGTTTCAATATGTTGTAACTCTTTAATATGGATGAGTACGTCGGATTACCGCCTGAGCATCCTGAAAGTTATCATTATTTTATGATGGAAAATTTTTCAATCACATTGATATTAAAAGAGAAAATATCTCATATTCTGAATGGAATGGCAAAAGATTTGGATGCAGAATGTAGAGCTTTACGAAGAAGAAATTGCCTCGCTACGGAAAGATTAATTTGTTTTTGGGCGGAATTGGTGCGGATGGGCATATTGCATTCAATGAGTCTTCGACATCGCTGTCGTCACGAACGGACATCGTCAGTTGGCGTTAAACACAATTCAGATGAATGCGTTTTTGGGAACGACTGAGTGCAGTGCCGACATCGGCTTTAACCGTCGGCGTGAAAAAGCAGTGATGGATGCGGAAGAAGTTATCATCGTGGCGACAGGTGCTGCAAAGGCACAAAGCTGTTTACCACGCTGTCGAAGAAGGCATTAATCACTTGTGGACTGCGAGTGCGTTACAGATGCATCGCTACGGTATGTTGGTTTGTGATGACGCTGCAACTGACGAATTAAAAAGTTGGCACGGTTAAATATTTTAAGCGTTTGGAGAATTTGCGTGAAGGCAAAGGGCTGAACGCTATGAATAAGCAGAGCATTCAAAACATATCGCTAGTTGCATTGTTGGCAGGGCTTGCAGCTTTTGCTGATTGCTATTTTTCACCGTATGCTTCAACAATATTTTGGTCGGTGGTTTTGTATCTTTTGTGCAAGCCACTTTACACAATGGTGTTGAAGCGTTTTAATCCGAACAAAAACATATAGCGTAAAACAAAGCATAGCTGCTATTATTTTTCTGTTGGCACTGTTTTGATTATTGGCATTGTGCTGATTATTTTTGCATTTTTGATTATCAGACAGTTTATCGAATTGAGCGAGTCGATTATCACATTATTGCAAAACATCAAGAACTGAAAAATTCATTTGCCGATTTTTCACGATATCGCCGAACAGATATATCGTCTTTCTCATTCGGTAATTGATATTCGTGCGATTGATATCAAAAGCGGTTATAACTGGATATTTGGCAAAAGTACTCAAACACGATTTTTCACTCGGGAAAAATTTTTTTCCAGTCTGCTGGACGATTTGTGTTGTCGATTGCATTTGTGTGTTTTTCGCTTTACTTCTTTTTATGTTGACGGCGATTACTTGAGCAACTTGCTGAGTTCGGCAGTACCGATTGAATCATCGTCAATGAAAAACTTTTAGCAAAAGTTTTCTGAAACGTTGATGCAGTTGATCTCGCGGTTTGGTGCTTGTTGCGTTGTATCAGGCGGCAGCAGCGTTTTGTTGTGTTTTCAATTTTTGGAGTGAAGCGGTCTGCTGCTGCTTGCGGTGGTAACTGCCGCATTTATCCCGTTGATTGAGCGGCATTATTTGGGCTCCAATCGCCATTGTGCTTTTTAACTGGCAGCAAACTCAAAGCGTTTGCGTTTTTATTATTGCAGGTACGGTTATCAGCTTGATGGATAACGTCTTGCGTCCGCTCATTCTAAAAGACACAATTAAAAATTCATCCGCTACTTATTTTCTTTTTCGCTTTTGGGTGGCGTGAAATTGCTCGGTTTCAAAGGCATCATCTTGCGACTCAATGACGATTATTATTTTCTTTTGCAGTTTTGGATTTGGTACTAAACAACGGTGATGCTGCATCAGAAGTGCCTGCGAATCTTCGGATAATGAAACGAAAGCTTCCGAGTAGCCAAGCCAAAAATTTATTGATGCAATTTTTCTTTTTGGAAAATTGCTTTCATTGAAAAAAATAATCTGCGGTGGCTATAATTTACTTTGCATGCATTTACAAGTTTTTAAATCAAAGTTAAGTGGCGTGTTCCAAGTCGCCATCGAAAAAGTCACAACATTCGATGCGATTGTGTTTGCAGCTTTTTCGTCGCAAGTGTCGCATCTCGAAAATGTTTTGATGAGTGGCGACACAAAAAACGGCGATTGCGATTTTTGAAAACTTTGGTTGCAAAGTTCATGTAACGCAGCTGGCGGGCAGTGCAGCCAACTTGGAAATTGTACCGCCTGAAAGTGGCATCCTCAATGTAATCGCAAAAAGCGATAAACAGACGTTTAAGATTGATTGCAGCAATTCAGGAACTCTGTTGTATTTCCTTTCGGTGATTTTTCTTTTTGCGAAAAAGAATTTTTGTTTTTTAGGCGATGCTTCATTTGTCGCAGCGTCCGCTGACACCGCTTCTCGAATTTTACAAAAAGCGACAGTTGACTTTTTCAAACTTCTGATGGAAACTTGCCGCTTGTTGTTACTGGCAAAAGCTTGTTCGCAGACGCTGCCGTTGGTTTTGAATTTAGCTGGGAATTTTTTTCACAGCCAATCAGCGGTTTATTTTTGGCGACAGCAATATTTGGATTGCATTTGCAGTTGAGTTTAGAAAGTGTCGGCGAAGCTCCATATCTTTCGATGACTCGGCATTGGTTGGAGCAAGCTGGTTTTTCGTTTCAAGTCTGTCGAAGCAAAATACTTTGAACTTAATGCTTGCGGTAAAAATTGCTTTCCATAAAAACGGCGATATTGGCGGATTGGTCAGCGGTTGCGTTTCCAGTTTAGCGGCTCTCTCGTCAAAAAGTGCATTGCAGATTAAAGCTGCTCCAGACGAATTTCAAGGCGATATGAAAATCTTGCAGTTTTTGAAAAGCCTTTGGTGCACATTTTCGCTTTTACAGAATCAGGCTTAATAATTGAAGAAAATCAATCGCTGCAAAGTGCCGAAATTGACATTGCAGACACGCCTGACGCACTTCCCTGCCCTTTGTGCGATTGCAAGTTTAGCAAGCGGTACGAGCGAAATCAAAAACGTCGAAATCGCACGATACAAGGAAACAAATCGTGTAAAAGTTATAGTGCGAGGAATTGTCGGCTTTGGGCGTGAATATCCGTGAGCGTGGAAACTCAATTTTGGTTTCAGGCGATTCGAGCGAAAACCGAGCCGCACCGTCGTGGGAAAGCTACGGCGACCACCGCATTGCAATGGCGTTGATTGCGTTCGTACTTGGCTGTCGCACATCGATTGCGGTGCGAGATTACGAGTGCTTCGCTGTTTTCATTCCCATCCTTTTTGGATGAACTCAAAAATGCGGTGCAAAAATTTGCCGAAGTTTCGGAATGTTGAGTTTGTGTAGTCAGAAACTACTCGAAGGTGAAATAATCGTTATAAATTTTAGGTTTTTTGTAAACGGCTGAGCTTTTGCAAGTGAAGTCGCACTTTCAAGTGAAGTGGCACTTGAAATCAATAAACCACTTTTGGCGTGAAGTAATTTTGGTAAACGGCAGAAGCTTTTTAGATTTCGGCTCATCGCAAAAATCCTGCAAGCATTGTAAAAATAGCCTTAAAAACTCAAAACTTTTTCCTAAAAAGGCTTGACAAAACTACTCAAAATAGTTATAATCGACATTGTTTTTCGGGCTATTAGCTCAGTAGGTAGAGCAACGCCCTTTTCAAGGCGTGGGTCACTGGTCTCAGATCCAGTATAGCTCATCATTTCTTGAAAATATAGGAAAAACGTGGTTTATTCTGTTTCGGAAATAACTTCTCAAATCAAAGAACACTTAGAAACTACGTTCGGTAATTTAACCATTGAGGGCGAAATTTCCAACTGTCGCCCTTCCAGCACAGGACATTTGTATTTTACGCTAAAAAGAACGAACTCAGCCGGCGAGTCCGCGTTGTCGGCGGTTGTGTTTAAAAGTACTTATTCGCGTTTGCGAAGTTTCAGCCGCCGACGGTTTAAAAAGGTGCAGGCGAGCGGAAATATTTTCCGTATACGCAGAACGCGGCGCATACCAGCTCATTGTCCAAAAAGATGGAACTTTGCAGGCGAAGGCGAAATCCTAAAAGATGCTGGAAACAGAAAAAGCGTCGCCTCGAAGCGGAGGGCTTTTTTCTCATCGTAGAAAAACCGTTACCCGCGTTTGTGAGTGAAATCGCGGTTATTACCAGCCCGACTGGAGCCGCCATCCGAGACATTATTAAAATTGCACGGAAGCGAAACCCGAAAATCCGCATTAATGTTTTGCCCGCAGTTGTGCAGGGCGAGCGGGACAGCGGACTCGCTGCGGGCTCAGCTTAAAACCGCAAACCGCTATAAACTTGGACAGGTGATTATTATCGGGCGTGGCGGAGGCTCTCTCGAAGACCTTTTGCCCTTTTCGGATGAAGCCCTTGTCAGAGACATTGCCGCTTCGGAAATTCTGTCGTTTTCAGCCGTCGGGCACGAAATTGACATCAGTCTTGCCGATTATGCTGCGGATGCAAGGGCGGCAACTCCCTCGGGCAAGCGAAATTTCGGTTTTCGCTTTTGTCCGACCTTATCCTCGACGTGCAAGGCTACAAGCAGTCAATTTCCTTTGCGATAAATAGTCGTCTTGAACGTGTCCGCTTGATGATTGACAGCCTCTCGAAAGACCATTTTAGACCTGAAGTTCAGAGTATTGCACTGGGCTTTTTAATGAGGCTCGATGACTGCAAGCAAAAATTGCACAGTGCGATGCGAAATCATTTTTACAAAAAGCACCAACTTTGAGATATATTCGCAACGCTTGCAACTTTCCAATCCGAAAGGGATTTTGGCACGAGGCTTTTCGATTGTCATGAAGCGTGACGGCACTATCGTTCGTGATGCTGCCGACGCAAAAGAAGGCGAAATCCCAAAAATCACGCCCGCAATCGGCACTTTTTCTGCAAGTGTTTGTCAAAACGATGAAACTCGTTGACAGAATATCAGTTGCAATTTCGAGTAAAAATCTCTCCCAAAAATCAACTTTGTGAAATGCGAAAAATGTATAATTATTCTCATTAACCAAAAGTTTATCCACGGGTCGGTTCAAGAATGTCGACATTTTTCAAAAACATAATTTTTGAAAAACTCGCAAGCGTTTTTTTGTACACCGCCTTCCACCGACCTACTTGTGCAAAAAGCTTTAATACGCTAGCTCAATAGCTGTAACCGCACCGCTCTGTTTTTCACTTTTTCCGCCTGATTCAGTATGAAAAATTGCTCAAAGTCCATTTGAATTTTGAGCAATTTTCAACCTAGTCATAATCGAAACTCAGGCGAGCGTATAGTGCGGGCTGCGTGTTTCGTAACACTAACGCAAAAAGGAACGTCACACACTACGGATAAAGCAAACACAACCCAAAACAGCCACAGTCAAATACACTCGATAACACAATCAGCACAAAGTTAGCGGGTTACGAAACAAAGGCGGAAGTAAACGTCAAGCCAACAGGCACAAGACGCACGGATAGAGGCACAATGGATGTTGTTATCCTCTCGAATTCACAAGTTTGTAAAAAAATATATTGATTGGTATCTACTACGGGATAAATAAAAATTAAAACCTAACACCAGCTTCATCGACATTGCCTTTCTTTTCCTGCTATAATCAATGTCAGGTGCGTTCAAGATGACAAAACGAGCTTTGCAGAGCGGTCAGTAAACGACGGTACGTTTTGCACTTAACTGCAATGTTATACGGACGGCTACCGACGCTAAATTTAAAACAAAGAAATCGCATACTTGACTAAATTTATGTATTACCAATTACGCTATGGAGTTTTAGGATAAAACTATTTTTGATTATTTTGTTTTTGGTACTTTCGTCTTCCCTTTTTGCTGGAACTAAGGTATATTACTATGTATATGAGGAAGGTCTTTGTACTCAAGATGCTCTGGCAGAGTTTCTTGTCATAAATATGAGGAGTTATCTGGTTTTTATAGCTCAGCTGATTATGATGATGTATCAAAAACATAGAAATGCTACAATGAAAAATATTATAACAACTATGGTTTACCCTCACTACGAGCCGTGATGGTATAACCATCCTTTATTGGTAGCGTAGCTGGTCAATGCTAACGGTAAATCTTGGGAGTATGGCGCGATGACGTAGATTCAGGAAAGAGATGAGGAGGAATAACATGCAAAAAATCTGTAGCGTATGTATCTTTTTTTACGTTTGCGTTTGCGTTTGCAGTGTTTGCTCAATCGTATTCTGTGGATGATTTATTTGAAGAACTTAAAAATATTAGCACTGTAGGATATAAAGGGATTGATGTGACAGAGTGCAGAAAAATTTTTTTAGGGATTTGAATGCACAGGTACTTTTAGCAATTACAAAAAGAATTTTGATTTTTGCAATAATAGGTGGAAATGCTTTTTAAGGTTATAGATCCAAAAACAAATAAAGTTTATTATACACGCAATGGTAGGTTTAACCCAAACAAAGATGGTTACCTTTGCACTTGAAAACGGTTATGTACTTAGCCCAAAAATAAAGGTTAATACAAAGAAAAACCGTTCTTAAAACATCCATAAAAGAGCAAGAGCTTTATATTACCTACGATGATGGCACTGAGCAAAAAGAAAAATCACTTTATATGATTTTTGAAAATAATTCGAGCCGAAACGAAGGCTTATATTTTTACTGCAAGCCGAGCTTACGAGCAAGAACCTACAGCCGTGTATGTGCAGGGTGCTTGAACATAGCACAGTAAGAATGCATCTTACGTTATTGCTTTTACAAAACATGCTTTATAAAATGCGTGATGAGAAAAACTCTTTAGATTATGCGGAACATCAAATTAATTGGATAAACGATATCTTACGTGAGAGTGTAGTTGTTATTGCACCTGATGATGTGTATACTGATTATGTCAATGCAGGACAAGAAACACAGAGAGAAAATGTGTCCGTTGCACCTACTAATTCTCTTACTGGAAAAAGTGACCAATTTTTCGTCAAGGAATTTACTGATTATGCCAATGAAGGTATAAAAACACCACCTAAACCCATTACAGTAACAGAATGGCAGAAGAAGCTTGCAAATTTAAATATGAAGAGTTATCCAAATAGGATATGATTACAATGCTCGTTTGTTGTAAATTACTTTAAAAATATTAATTTCTAGAAGATCATCTAACACCCGCTTCAACGCTGACAACAGGACTAAACCCGTTTGCGGGTTAAGCGGTGAGTTATGGCAACAGGCGTCTGGTCTGTTGTGGAGGAAAAATGAAAAGATTAATTAAATTATATTCTTTTCTATTTTATTATTTTTGTTTATCGCATGTACAAAAATGAAAATAAAGATTTTTACTATACTAGCAACAGATATAGAAAAATTCTGCAATAGAAGAACTGCTAACCTTTGATAAAATATAGATTAGATTTAAAAAAATCCTGAAGTTAGAGAATATTTTCAAAACCATTTTATGAATATTTTAAAAACTTTTAGATGTAGAAAAATCCCACTATTGAAGATCAGATAAAAATGTATTTTATGAAACCATAAAAAGTATTGGATGAGGAATACTATTTTTAATCTATCTGATTTTGATTATCAAACAAGTGATGAATTAAAAAGAAATATTTCATAAAATATTTTTAGAAGATGAGTTTGGCAGGTTATCATTTCTGAATTACATACAAAAGCATCACAGCAACCGGACAGATTCCTTAATACAAGTAAAAGCATAAAAAGATAAAAATATCTCAATAGTTTCAATCAACGATGAGGAATGCACTTGTATCTGTGAAAAGCAGAAGCTTCACATTGGTTTCACGCAGACAGAGGTATGGAATTTACAAAAAGGAATATTTCAAATATTATAATGATATTTGCACAAGTGAAGAGTCGGAAAAATTCTACCAAAAAGCTTTACAGGAATATAGAGAAGATTGGAGAAGGAAAATTCATGGGGTGCACTATAAAAACAGAAGAAAATCATATATTCCATTTTGGTAGAAAGTATATATAAAATAAAAGATTTTGTTTTTAATATTACCTCATTTACAGAAGGCTAAAATATTATGTATAAAAAGAATATTTTTAGGAAGCAAAGTCAAAGCTTGCTTTTTAATGAAATTGAACTGTATGGCGGAACAAGGTAGCGGTAATACTGGCTTTGCTCCACTAAGGAAATATATAATAATATAGAAGCATAGTTTCTTAAAGAAAAAGGTAATAATAAATATAATTCTGTATGAGAAATATTTTTGATAAGATAAAAATAAAAATATATATTTGTAATTTTTAATATTTGTTGTTTTTCTTTTTACAATTTTTTGTTTAAGCTATTTTAAAAATGATTATTTAAGTATCTTCCACGATAAAAATTGTAATTCTGGAACTCCTGAAAGGATTTATACCTGATAAAAATAACATTATTATTGATGATTTTGAAGTAAAAATTCCGTATGGATATGAAATAATTACTACTAATACTGCAGTGGGTTATTTTTCAAATATTCGTGAATTAGAAAAATAAACTTAATCAAAAATATGAGTTTGTTGATAAACTTGGTAGTAACTATGTTTGGAAAGATAGCAAAAATAACAAGCTAATGTATATATAAAGAGATATGCCAATATTAATTATTTACGATTTGAAATATATGTAAGTCAGATTTTTAACCCAAAAATGTTTGTAAAAACAACAGAATGTTTTAAAATAGTTTATCACATAATACAATTTCTCAACTCGACAACACGAGTCAAAGCCCTCTACAGTCTAAACCAATGCTAGGTTGACCCACATACCAACCTTGCTAAGCCAGCTTGTTGCCAGCTTCAAAAACTAGATTGACTTGCTGAAATACACACTTGCATTTTTTGCAAAAGTGCTAAAGTCTCCGCACCGGGGTGCTATAAGCTGAGATAATACCCGATGCGTTCTTTAACGCAAACCTGATCTGGATAATGCCAGCGGAGAAGTTTATGATCTTTTATTGTGTTTGTTCACTTTGTCGGCAACTTGTGCGTTTGCATTCTAGTGCCAATCGAAAAAGAGTGGCAAAGGTAGTAACGGTATACGCATACGATCGTTTACCGCAGAATGGGGACCCAGGTCCCCAACTCGAACGAAAAGTTCAGAGCAGCAACTACTATGATTTTGCAGTTTGTTACCTTTGAAGATGCCCCAGCTGTTTTGTAGCCAGGCTGCCATCGAAAGGCAAAACCGCAAAAGCAGACGTGCTGTAGGAATTGATAACTTTTTGCTCGGTCAAGCAAAAAGGCTGACGTGCTGAAGCCCTACAAAAGCGAAAAACCTTTCGCGCATTTCGCAGAAAGAGCTTAATCTTTGATGAAACAAATTTACTCACACCGTACGATTACGGCTACTTTGCCTTTATGTTTGACACAGCCTCAAAGTTACAAGCCCCGAAATCGCTTGCTGAACTCGCCGATTCTCGATACGCAAAATCAATCGCCATTATGGATCCGCGCACAAGCTCAGTCGGTCTAGGACTTGCGATGTGGACTCGGGCTGCTTACGGAGAAGCCTACCTCGACATTTGGAAAAAACTAAAACCGTCTATCCTCTCAATGACAAGCGGTTGGTCGGCAGGCTACGGTCTTTTTCACAAAGGTGAAGTCGACTTGCCTTGAGCTACACTTCCAGCGAAGCCTATCATGTACGCTATGACAAAACTGCCGATACAAAGCCCTCATTTTCGACGACGGACATATCGCCCAAATCGAAGGACTCGGACTTGCGAAGTACGCCCCAGAATGAAGCCGGTGCAAAAAGCCTTCCTCGAGTTTATGCTTTCCGAAGAAGCTCAGGCAATTTTGCCCGAAACGCAGTGGATGTATCCAGTCGCCCCTCGACGCTCCGATGCCCGAAAGTTACGCACACATTGGCACGCCTCTCAAAGTTTTGCAAGTTCCCGACAATCCACAAAATCTCGTCAATGCTGTCATCGAAGTTCGAAAATAAATAATCAGATGCTGGCTGGCGGGCAATCGGCACCTTACGGGTTCCGCATTGCCTACGTAAGTCAACCACAAGTGAAAAACAATGAATCATAAAGTCGATAAGCATATCTCAGCTCAACAAATTGTATCGCCTTGTTTTCAGTTTTTCACTTGTTGCTTTTTGTGCTTATTCTCCCGCTTGCAAAATGTTGCACACATTGTTTTTCTCACAACAAACTGAAGCGGCATTTTCTTTTTCCCGCCACGCATTTTTAGCATCGCGGCATTCACAGTTACACAAGCTCTCCTTTCAAGCATTTTCAGCAACGTTAATTGGTTTTGCACTTTCGTATTTTTGCACAGAATTCATGACAGAAAGTTTTTGCTTTCACTTGCAGCAATTCCCGTTTCAGTTCCACCGTTAATTATCGCTCTTTCGTATGTGCTTTTTCGGCAAATCTGGCGTCTTAAATTCGTTTGTAAGCGTGTTCGTTCCAAACGCCGTCGTTACAAAACCAGAGTTTTTGTATTCTACGTTTTCAGTGATTTTTAATTCACAGCTTTTATAATTTTCCGATTGCAATGAAAACAATCACCGGCGTTTGGGAAAATGTTGATGCGGACTTGGAACATGCTGCCTTGCTTTTTATCTTGCCGCCGATTTTACATTTTTCGTAAAAATTATTTTTGCCAGAAATTTTTCCTGCAATCATTTCATCTTTTGCTTATTTTCATTTTATTGCTTCTTTTTCGTTTTTATCATTTTTGCTTTTTAGTGGCATTGGTTTAAGCACTCTTGAAGTTGAGCTATGCAAACTTTCCGCTCAAAGCACCGATTTAATTAACACTGCGAAAATAGTAATTCTCGAAAGTGGCATTGTATCTTTTTACAGCGGCATATATAATTGCGAAATTAAAACTTACAAAAACTCAGTTGATAATCGCCGACATCTTCCACGCACTTCGATGAATAGAATTGAGCGTTGTGTGTTTAGCGTATTGATTGCGACCGTTCTTTTGTTTTTAGTTTTTGCCGATTGCGTCGATATTTTTCAAGTCGGTGTTTTCATTTTGCCAGCACGCAACTAGACACTGAGTTTATCACTCGTGTAAAAACTTTTTGCTATTAACGTTGCTGGATGGAGCATTGTGCAGAGAGCAAGTTTTCGAGCACTTTGGAACACAATATTTGTCGGCATTATAACGGCGAGCTTTTTCTGTTTTTACGGCACTGTATTGTTGCTTAGAATTCCGCACTGCACTTTAAAAATACGCAAAGTGTATTTTTAAAGTAATCTTTTTGTGCTCAGCTAGTCGTTTCACCGATTGTGTTGGGCTTTGCTTTGTGTATTACTTTTTCCAGCACAAGCAGTTTTCGGCTTTACTTTTTAAGTGCTGACTAAGCGTCAACCGCTTGGACTATTGCATACACTCAAATCGCAGCACGCTTTGTTCAAATCTCGAAAACGCAGCTGCGAAACAGTTTACTTTCAGCAAATTCGTTTGATGCTTTTATCGGGCAGTGTTGCCTCAACTGACAAAAAGCATCAAAGCAGTCACTGCGTTTTTGTTTCGCAATCAGTGCAGGCGACGCGTCGTTACCGCTTATGCTAAAATTTCAAACTTTGAAAATTTAAGCTTAATGATATTCAGGCTTGCTGGTTCGTATCGTTTTAATGAAAGTGCAGTTATAGCTTTTGCCTATTCTTCTGGTATGTGCCGGCTTTTTGCTAGTGAATTGGAAAGTAACGATTTAAAAATAACAACTTGACGCAAAAAGGAGCAAAACAATGAACCAAGAATATTTTACCGTTGAAAGATTGACAAAAACATTTGACACAAAAAGTCATCACCGCAGATTTCAGCTTAAAACGCGGACTACCTTGTCGTTGGTTGGTGCGTCAGGGTTGCCGGAAAAAGTACAATTCTTTCGATGATTGCAGGTTTAATAAAACCTGACAGCGGCAGAGATATGGACGGCGTTGATATAACGAACAAAAAGCCGTATGAGCGTAATATTGAATGGTGTTTCAAAAAGCTACGCGTTGTTTCCGCACCTGAATGTTTTGAAAATATCGCGTTCGGATTACGCTCACTAAAAACTTGATAACGCACACATAACCGATGCAGTGAATAGTTGGCTTGAAAAGTTATCGCTAACGTCTCTCAAAAACGCCCAATTCAAAATTTGTCTGGCGGAGAAAAACAGAGAGTTGCATTAGCTCGCACGCTCATCACGGAGCCGAAAGTTATTTTATTTGACGAACCGCTTTCCGCACGCCGATGCCGATTTACGAAAAACACTTGAAAGTCGAGTTGAAAGTAATGCACGAACGAGAAGGCTGCTGTGCAGTTTATGTAACGCATGACACTCGATGAGGCGAAATATCTTGCGGATACAATCCTGCGCGTGTAACGCCTAAATTTACAATCAATCTCGTGAAATCGTAACTGCAACAGCATCTTCACTAAAGAACCGATATATGCTAAACTGTGCAGTATATGAAATTTAAACTGGCAGGGACAAACAACCGCTAAAGACGTGACCTTATTTTTATCGGCTTCTCCAATCAAAACGCTTTTGATTCTTTCTGTGCCTGCTCTTATGATGTCATTGCTTCAGGCTTTAATGCCGTTTTTCCGATGGTATTTTTATTAACAGACTAACCGACCACGTAACTGCAAGTGCAGTCAGTTTTTCACCAACCGATTATTGCAATCGTACTTGCATTGGGACAAGGATTAAGTGTCGGTGCAACTGCAATTATCGGTCAGCTTAACGGAGGAGGTAAAAATCGATGAAAGCCGAAAAAGTTGCAACGCAGATTTTTGTGTTCGGTTTTGTGTTGGGCATTGTTTCGTTGCCACTATTGTTTTTCTTGGTGCGTGGATAAGTAGAAGTTTGAAAAAGCGATATTGCACCGTTGGTCTTTCGATACATTTCGCTGTATCAAATCGTTATGCCGTTTAGTTTTATGGGTCGATATACAACGGGATAAAAACGCAAACGGAAAAACCAGAAGCTCCTTTTTATAAGAATGCTGATTATGCTAATTATAAAAACTTGTCGGTAATTATATTTTTCCTTTATGTATTTAGGTTGAGGGATTGACGGATGCGTGTTGGCTTCGTTTCTCTCGAACCTGATTGTTGCTAGTGGATGTTTTATGATTTGTTTATAAAACAAACTCCAGACAAACTAACGCTTAAAAATTTAAGTTTTTCAATGCCGATAATAAAAGAGCTTTACGAGTTGGCTCGCCCGCAATGATTAACTACGCTTTTATTTACGCAGGTTTTTACCCTCATCAATAAAGAAATGGAACCGTCACGGCTCAATAGTTTTGAACGGTCAGAGCATCGCAAAATAATATTTCAACCGTGTGCTTTAACATTCCGAGCTGTTTCGCTGCGGCTGTTACCACGATGGTCAGTATGCACATCGGTTCTGGAAACGTGGAAAGGCAAAACGCTCGTGCTTACTGGGATGCATTGTCGGTGCGGTGAGTGCCGTTCTTTTAATTGCTGCGGTTGTTCCGTCATCTGAGTTTTTAGTTTCGCTCTTTTAAACCACAACTTCCTCGAAATCGGAGACATCGCTGTTGAAGCATTGCACATTTTCACGTATTCCGTTGTTGGTTTCGGTATTTGTATGACGGTGCAAAGGAGCATTTATAGGCTTGGGAAAAACAAAAATACCAGCATTTCTTGGAGTACTTCGCATTTGGTTTTTGAGATATATTTTTATCCTTGCAACCGAAAAGTATTTGTCGTATTATTCGATTTACTGGAAATTTATTTTCAAATACGGTTGCTGGAATTCTTGCCGTCATTTTAATCTTGAATACCAACTGGGTGTCAGGAATACACGAAAAAGCGTAAACGTTGCTGCTTCCGCAAAAAGTCGCCTCTCAAAACTTAAGTTTTTCACATTCACAAAAAGTTTTCGAAGCGACTTCGTTTTCGCTCCACTACTCAAAAATTAAACCGCTGCCCGTCATTTAGTATTCCTGATACGTCAGGAGACGGCTTGATTTTAGGCAATGCACACGACCGAAAATTTTGCATAAAAATATTTTAGAAAATAATATCTTGACAAGTGCAAAAATTTATCTATAATATTGAAAAATAGTGAAAACGTTTTGTAAAAACAGTCCGCTATATTTTGCAATGTTTTTGCAAACTGCCAACAATAAAGGGATTTTTATGGGCTTTTTAACAGATTTGTGTCCGATATTGGGATTGATTTGGGGACATGTAACACTGATTTACGTGCCAGATAAAGGCGTTATTATCAATGAGCCGTCGGTTGTAGCGAGTCGAAAAAGGAACTAACCGTGTCATTGCAGTCGGTGAAGATGCAAAGCAGAATGCTGTGGAAAACTTTGGAAACATTATGGCAATTCGTCCACTCAAAGACGGCGTCATTGCCGATATGGACACTACCGAAAAGATGATTAAGTACTTTATTTCAAAGGGTACTTCCGCACCGACGGCTGATTAAGTAAGCGTATGGTTATCGGTATACGAGCTGCATCACCGATGTTGAAAGCCGTGCGGTCAACGATAGTGCTTTAAAAGCTGGGGCTGGCGAAGTCAAAGTTTTGGAAGAGTCTCTCACGGCGGCAATCGGTGCAAATATTCCGATTCATGAACCCGCCGGCAATATGATTTTCGCGACATCGGCGGTGGCACAACCTGAAGTGTCAGTTATTTCGCTCGGCGATATGGTTGTGACCAATCGCTATCCGTGTAGGCGACAGAGTTCGATAAAGCAATCGTCAAGCACGTCCGCCAGGGTCGATAACCTAATCATCGGTGAGCAAGCCGCCGAGCGTGTTAAAATCACGATTGGGAATGCAACACCAGAAAAAATATCGAAAAAGTAGAAATCAAAGGAACAGACGCAATTACAGGTTTGCCTCGTCGCTTGGAGATTGACTCGGCAGAAGTTCGCGACGCGTTGAAAGAACCGATTAACCAAATTGTCGAAGAAATTAAGCGAACACTGGCTCAAACACCACCAGAATTGGCAGCCGACATTGTTGAACGTGGCATAGTGATGACAGGTGGCGGCTCGTTACTCAAAAAGGGCTGCAAACGCTCATTTCGCAGGAAACGCGTGTACCGGTTATTTTGGCGGAAAAGTCGCTGGAGTGCGTTGCGATTGGAGCTGGACGCTACTACGAAGTGAACCGAATGATAAATCAGGGACGCAGCTTGTACGACAGCTTGAATAGCTAAGACGACGCGTTGTGCCTGCGAAGGCACAACGTCGCTTGTGTAGAACGCTGCACGACGAAAACTAATCCGCAATATAGCGCGCTCTGCTGGTTGACGTTTCAAACACATCAACTGCGTGGAGTGGACAATCTGGAATTCTTTGCTTGATACCGCTAAAAATGTACATCGCAATTCTTTTCGCGCACTTGGGTCTGCACTAAAAAAACTCAAAAGTCGTTCAAATTTCGGTGATCCAATTCACCACACACATCAGCATAGAAAGCCTAAAACACCAAAATCCAAAAGCATACCGCCCTCCTAGAAATTGCTTAGCGGTGCGTGAGCAAACTTACGATCAATTATGCCCGTGCAAACGATCACACACTTCCCGTGATAGTGCGTCAAAAATGTCTGCCGAAAATTCGGCTTCAACTCTAATTTCAAACATAATTGTGTGATAGCGATAAAATCAGCAAAGTCAAGCGGCTCCCGATTGAAGCATCTTCGGTCGTAAACTTGCGCTAAGTTTTTCTGCAAAAAGCTCAGAATAAAACGGTTGCTCTAAAGCCTATGTAAACAAAACGCTAGTACACGGCAGGCGGTTTCCTTTGGAACCGCCTGCTGCTTCTGATCAAAAAGCTTTTGGTTAAATAGTTTTACCATGCAAATAAATGCGCCCGGTATAATTATTCTGTTGCGCCTCCGCAGCAGGCCTTGACCAGCGGTGCAGCCGTAGCAATGATTTTGCGAAGCAAATTTTTTCGCAGTTCAGACGATTTTCCGATTAAGTCGAAGATTGTTTGTTTTGTCGAAATTGGTAACGCGACTGCTTGGTTAAGTCGCAATCGCGTAGAAGTGTGCCGTCATAACCGACAGAGATTTGGAAGCGACACATCAAGTTTGGTAAAGTTGTCGGGTTGAGATGCGTCGGACAACTTTTGCATATAGCTTGTCAGGTTGCCGCTTCTTTTGAGGAACTCACTGAACCTGCCGATTGGGTTGTTTGTAATCGTGAAAAGATTATTAAAGAACAATGTCGAAATCGGTTTTGTAGTTTTGCTTTGTACTCTTTTTCGAGGGCTGCCTGTGCCGGCGGAAAAAGCACCAGCGGGATTATAGACCATATTCAAAACAAGTACTCGTCGATTCCGTAGCCGAGCGAGTTTAATTGTAAGCGACTTTTGATTGCGGTATTAAAAGCTACCGGCACCGCGGACTTTGTCCATAACGCTTTCAGAATAATACGGCGGTGAGCAAAACAACCTCGACCTTGTTTTTGGCGTAAAACTCTGGAAAGCTGCGGTACTCGTTCTCATCCATTACAAGCTAAATTGGTGCGGACAATGACGTGCCTGCATATTTTGCAGGCTTCACCGATAAACCATTTAATGTGCGGATTCATTTCAGGGAGCACCGCCTGTTATGTCAATGGTTTCAACTTGCTGCTCGCGACAGACAGCAGGCACCGCTTCCATAACGTCGCGGTTCATCACTTCCGTTCGGTTTGGGCCCAGCTTCCAGATGACAATGCTTGCAGCTCAGGTTGCATAATCTGCCGAGCATTCACCTGAAGCGTGGACAAAGTGCTTGTTGTGTATTCGACATCTTCGCAGGGATCCTCGCTTCAAACTTTTGAATATTCGGCAGTGCATTCAGTTCTTGCAGAAATGTCGGCATAGTTACATTTTCCAACTTCTTGACACAATGTTTTTCATTTGCACGCCGTGCACTGAGGTTGCCCGCCACGGGTGCGGCAGCTGCGACGTGAACGGCTTCCGTCATTTTGCTCTTCGTTTACGCCTTTATTCAAGCAATCGTTTGTGTACGCATCAATGCGGTACGGGCATTGCACGGCGTGAGCCACCGCCAAGGCAATAAGCGATTTTTCGCGTGCTGTTAATGCACCTTCGGCGAAAAGCAACAGCATAGTGAGTCAAAAGAACTTCTTCGCTTCAAATCGAGTTGCCTTTTCTCCGTTTTACTGAACTTCCCCAAATCCTCAGGATTATAATAAGTTTCCATTTTAATTCTCCTTCAATGTTTTATTTTTTCTGTCCAAATAATTTTTATAAAATACACCAATGCAACAATTCCGAACATTAGTAACAAAGCCTTTTACAAATGTAGACGGTTGATGTTTTCTCGGCGACATACGAATATACGATTGTTGCTGGAAGCTGCCCGATGCCAGTCACTAAGTGCAAAATCGGACAAGCTCATTCCAGTGAGACCTGCTGCGTAACTCACTGGATCACAAACGGAACGAGATGGCAAAAAGCCTTGCAGCAAGGATTGCGTTTTTCATACTTGACAAAGAAACTCGTCGATGGTTTTTAATGCCGAAGCAGTAACAAACTTTTCCGTAACGTTCCGTCCGTATATTCGTGCAAACGATACAAAAACAAAGGTTGCACCTGCCATTGCCGATGTCCACGAAAAGCAATGCACCCACTTCAGCCCCAGAACAGTGCGTTTGCAAATGTTACAAAAAAACGCAGGAATTGGAGCAGCGACGGATTGCAGTATCATCAATAAAAGGATGCAGCGACTGCCCCACGCCAAACGATTGGATATACGCTTTGACGCTGTCGATGCTTTTCATCAAAACGACGGCGTTTTTCAGCCAGTTGTTGAGTGGCTTTACAAAACAAACAAAAAGAACAACCGCAACAAGAGCGACGATTTTAATTATGGTACTCGTTTTTATTTTTCATCGTATAAACTCCACACGGCAGAAATCTAACTGAGATGCCGTAACATTTCAGTCGTGATAACTGCGGCATATCTTTAAGGAAATACACAAGCTAAAAATATTTATGCAATGATTATCCGCAAGATGGCTTTATCAAAGAGTATACAAAAAGCAAAAATTTTTGCAAGCCTTTATTATCAAAAATAATAAATAAAGTTTTAAACTTTTTCTATAGTTCAATGTAACCAGTTGTCAGCGAGGTTTTATTTCACAATTTAATTGCTACGGTGTTTTTGTGCTTAGCGACAATCAAAAGCGACGAGATGTTTTAACGAGAAAAAGGCGGAGAGTGCAAACATTGCATTTTTCCGCCAGAAGTATCTCATTGTATTTTAGTTTTTAAGTTTGCATCGCGTGGAATTTAGTTTTTATGTTGCTCGTTAAGAAATACTGCACCAAGTTCCTTGTATAAACCATCTTCACAAATTAGTTTTTCGTGGGTGCCATATTGCGAAATTTTGCCCTTTTCCAAAACAATACATCAGAAAAAGAGCCTTGATGATATTAAACTTATGAGATGCAACAAAAATAGTTTTGCCAGCGGTTTCCAGATTTCCAAAGCTCAAGGCACTCAGCTTCAGTTTTTGCATCAAGTGATGTAAACGGCTCGTCAATCAAATACAGCACAGCTTTTTCTTTTGTCCAAGAATCGTGCCATTGCAATGCGTTCGTTCGCCACCAGAAATGTCGTGCCCGTCCTCGCCAAGCGTGCGACCTTTCAAATGACTGATTCCCAATTCCTGTATGAGGGTGCTCCACGCGTTCAGTGCTTACGTAATATTTTTCTCTACGAGTATGTCAGCCAAAAGCTCCGCACTAATCCCGCTAGCAATCACTTTATTCAAGAAGCTGACTTCTTCTTCTGACGGCTTATCCAGAATATCGAACGTACGGCACAAAGCATGTGTGAGATTTTTCTGCTTGTAAAAATCTCGACAAATTCGTTTTTATATTTTTCAAAAATTTTTTTGATTTCAGCAGAGCTTAACATTTTCTGCCCTAAGTAAAATATTTTTCATATAAGTCTGTTGGAAAAATAGTTGTTCGTTGCTCATAAACACAAATCAAATGATTTAGTATTTGCGGTGGCACACACTGAAATATCTAAACCAGCAAGCGTTATACTGCCAGAGCTCAGTTGCAATTCACCTCACAATAATTTTACAATTGTACTTTTGCCTTCAGCCCGAAAGTCCAATCATCGAAAGGCTTTCTCCTGCTGCCAAGTTAAAAGAAATGTTTTCGTAATCCATTTTTCTCCGTATCGTTATTTGTTTTTCTGTAAATGAAAAATTTAAGTTTTGAATTTTACAACGTTAGTGTTGCACACGTTTAAACTTGCACATTTTGCCAGTGCGTCGTGATAGTCGTCTTTCGTCCCGTGATATATATTTCGTGCATATTCGGGATCAAGTAAAAATCATCCGGTACGAATTAAGATAACTTATCGAGAGCATAATCAAATTAAAAGTATGCAAGGATGACAACCATTTGCGAAAAATTTATTTTACCATTGATGACATCAAAACAGATAATGGAAATTAAAAACAATAAAACTAATTGCCGAAATCAATTCGGTTAAACCATTTTTCATTTCCTTTGCAATTAAAATTTTTGCTCAAGCGATAATTTTCTTTTTGATAGTCATCAGCTTTTGAATAAACTTCCGAGTTGCCAAACTGCGAAACTGTTTTTGCATTTTCTGATATAATTGATAAACTGCGGATCTTTTTCATACGCTGGGTCGGAAATTTTTGTTTGCCATTTGGTTTAATCTTTTTCCCGAGATGTTTTTCGGAGAAGATATGACACGAAAGCAAATGGAAATATAACGAAAAGAAAAACGTCCATTTCGCGGTGATAAATATTGCAACAAAGGCAACAATACTGTAAAAATAAAAACAAAAAGTCAGGTGATGCAAGTTGTGCGCTATTTCAGCGTGGTAGCGTGCCAAAAACTCAGTATAATAGCCAGCTCCATTTTTGATTGATGCTTTTTGACAAAACGAACTTATCTTGCGAGATGTTTTTGCTGAAATTTCAGTTATAATCGAGCTTTGATTTTTCGCAACAAGTTTATTTAAAATAAAATACAGCATTGCGTTGATAATGATGAGCAAAATAACTAACCAGAGCAAATTTGTATTGGAATGACTTAGCTCGATTGTTTTTATCATATACTTTCGAGCATCGGGATAAGTATCTCGACACCTGCAATCAAAGCAATAACGCAAAGCTTAAAACGTCGAAAATTTTTATTTTACTTTAGGCATTTTTCCTCTCCTTCGTTTGTAGTTTCTTCGTGAAAAACAAACATTATCTAATTTAAGTGTGGCGTTAGGATTAAGCGATAGCGAATTTTTGTCGTATCGAGCTTTACAGAAAAAGATTCTGTTTATACTCTTCGTAATTTAGCTTCGCTTTCTGCAATCCAAGATTTTATTTTTACAAAGTAGTGGATCTTTGAAAGCGGTTGAAGCAGAGATCGGTATGTACGCTAAAATTAAAACAAACGAACCAATAGTCATCGTTTTCTTTTGAAATACCGTCAATCGAAATTAAAACAAACGATACAAACGAAACTGCCTTTCAAAATTTCCAGCATCACTTTTGAATTTGCAAAAAGTTTCAGCCCTTTCGTTTAATTGCTTGAGTTCCAAAGGTTTTTTATCGAACTTACCAAAAATTTCTGGGTTACCAAAATTGAGTGATCGTTCCTGCATTTGAAAAATCAAATGAGCATTTTCATAAAAGCTGAGGTTCTTTTTCATGAATTATACGGTTTGCATAAGTTTTTGCGACAGAAGCACAAAACCAACGTACACAAAAATAATAATTAAACTCAGATACAAAAAGATCCAAAGTAAATTTTTGACAAAAAGAACAACACAACAGCAACCTGCAAAAAGCGAAAAGTGAAATATTCAAGATAGCCGGATATGCGACAAAAGAAATGCTCGTTGGAAATGCTTCCAAAACCATAATACAAGCCTGACGTGCCTGCCATTGATAAAAACTTTTCAGAAACATATTTCACGCTTTGCATAAGCGAGTACTTTATTTTGTTTTGAAACTTTAACATCAATATCGGTGTGAGTATTGAGGTGAAAGAAACCAGTGCAACAAACGAAAGCAACAACTACAATTAAAATTTGAATAATCGAGATTGTTTTCGCTTCAACTGAATTAATTAAATTGCTTTTCGCAGTATTGGAATAAAAATCGAAAAACCACACCAGCAACTGGGATAAAAAGCAAGATAAGCAGCCATTGTTTTCGTAGCTGATGTACTCGCTCAACCTGTATGTCATATAAACCTCCTTTTGTAAATAAACTTTTTGTATTTGACAGCTTCTTCACTAAATTGATGTGAAAAAGTTTTATAAAACTGATAATTAAAACTCGACGCTTGCATCATAAATTATATATAAAAGTCAAGTGTTGTCGTTAATTAAAATATCTTTGCTATTTTTAATCATAGAGATAAAAATAGGTTGCAGGGTGAAGATAGATATTTAGTGCGTAGACAAACTTGACGGAGATAAGATAATGTTAATCAAGTTTGATTTTATTCTTATGAGGTGCAACAGACACCTCAACAACATTGTTCGAGATGTCTATGCATTTAAGCGAGTAAAGATTATTTTTACTAAATCGTACGCGTATTCTTTTTACACCGAAGATACAATTGAATACATTTTCATATCCCAATGCGGAAAGTTCTTTTGCACCCTCCATACTACTTTTTGTGCCAGTATTGCAATAAAAGCACAATGTTTTCTTCAGGAAAGCTTATCAGGTTGTTTTTGATTTCGCTCAAAGTTCAATGTGATTGCACCTTCAATGTGTCCAGCTTCATATTGTGCTTGCGGACGATAATCAACCAGTACCGTGTTTTCATCTTGCTTCATCTTTAACAAATCTGCAGGAAGGATATCATAATATGTAACGAGGTTGTTACTGCTACTGCTTTACGCCGTCAGCATATAAAAACTTCCTTGAGAACCTTTTTAGCAAAACATCTCGCCATGCCAGCCGAGCGTCTTCCTGTGTTGCAATACACACAATCGGCATATTCTTCCATGCTTCAATTGCTGAAACATTATCGCCGATTGTATCAGAAAGCATATTGATTGCATTCTCGATATGACCTGCTTTTGTACTCTGCTTCTGGTCGCACGTCGATAATCAGTCTTTGTCTTTCTCGTCCGGAATTTTTTGCAACCAATGTAGCTCCATCCATTTTCTGATAACACCTTCTTGCTACTTGCACAGAAAAACAAACTGCAACAAATGCAGTTAACCCATATTTTTAGCATATTTTTCTTCATGAGAACCTCCAGCTGTTCTATAATAAAATTATTAAGATATATATCTTTTTATTAAAAAATGTCAATCAGGCATTGATTGACTTTTTGTTTGTTTTTATATACTATCAAATCATTGTGCCATAAAACTTGATTGGTTTATAGTGAAAAGAAAAATTGATTATCTTTATATTTTTAGTTGCCCTTGTTATTATCTTAAACCGCACGTTTAATCGTATCTTTCTATTAGATGAAGCTGGTTTTGCAACGTCTATCTTGCGGTCGAAAAAATTATATGCTTCGCGATTATTATATCTGGTATTCAGTATTATCGGTTACTCGTTGCTCCGCTTTACCTGGTATCACTTTTTGCAATCGCGGCAGGAATTATATTTAATCCACTTCTGGGAACAGTGTTGTGTTTAATTTCAGCTACTGTCGCCGCTTGCATTTCATTTATCGTCGGGCGTGAAAGATTCGATTAAGCCTGCAATTATGAAAAACAAATATTTGAAAAAGTGGATGTTTGATGGCGATATTATGTGTTTGTGCTTATGCTGACGCGATTAGTTCCAGTATTTCCGCTACAACTTGCAAAACTTTGCATACGGTGTTAGCGATATTCCATTTACAGAGTACATGGTGTTCTCTTTTATTTTTATGATTCCAGGAACTGCACTATATATTTGGAACGGCAGGCGTTGTCGATTCATCAAACAGATTACTGTTTATCGCTGTGTCTGCTGTACTTGCAGTTTTTGTATTTGTTATCACAGCACTACTAAAAAGAAAGTATGTTCAGCAGACTGAAGCGTGCAGTATAGAAAGAAAATAATCCATGCGTGTCATGCAAAGTATGCACAGCAAATTGCGAATTTCTAAAAAAATACAAATTAGATTTTAACGATACTGCAAAATTACAAGAGCTTGCGTATCATTGTTTTTTGTGTGGTAAATGCACTGAAGTTTGTCCTCACAGATGTTGACGGCAGAAAAATTTATGTTGAACTTACGGCAGCACAATGTATCAGGCGACGAGTTAACGGTTATCTGCAAAAGAAAAAGTCAAATTATATTTTTAGTACCGAAACGGAAAAACAAAAAGTGTTTTATTTCAGGCTGCAATTATCCATCGATGTATCCGAAGACGCTTGAATTGCTTGTCAAAATATTTGAACAATATTGGCGTTGCATTTGATTGTTGCGGAAAACCGATTGCAGAATTGGGACTTATAAAAAGATAGAGCAAAGCAATTTATGAAAGGCTTAATACACAATTTGAAAAATGTGGCATCGAAGAAATTATAACTTTATGCCCAGGTATTGTTATTATCATTTTGCACGAGAAAACTAAAGTTAAAAATAACAACTGTGTGTGAAAAGTTATTGCAACTAGGTTTGGGAAATAAACTTTCACACGATGCAATAAATATTTTTACCATGTCCCGATAGAAAATAAAGTGTATGGCTTGAAAAATGAAACCGTATCTTCCTGATACAATAAATTTTATTGAGCAAGTGCAGTGTTGTGGATTGGGCGGTTGTGCAATCGTAAAAGAACCATGAAATCGCAAAAACTTTTCTTTACATCAAGTTCAAACAGAATTTCACAAAAATAATTCAGCGGAGCTTTTTATTGTATTATTGCAACTTGTGCTGGAAACTTTAAAAGCGCAACGGCGTTGATAATGTACAGCACCTTCTTAATGAAATACTAGAGTCCACTGGATCACCAGATGTGAGCATTCTTTTGTAAATCGTGCAAAATCAAAGTTTATGGTACGAAGAAAATGAAAAGAAGCAATTATTATTTTAACACAGAGTTCCGATTGCTGGTAAAACAAAAACGAGATTGATGCCTGTGTACACTGCAAAAAGAATGTGCAGAAATTCATCTGCATTTTTGAAAGATATTTGCTACCAAATGCAAAAACCGAAAAGATATTTTTATTTTTACACACCAGATGGTACAAAGAAATATTGACAAATCTTCTCGCACAAAATAAAAACTTTATACACACAGACTGGAGATAATTTGGTGAGCGGATGCTCAATGCAATACAATTTTGTACTGACAAAAACTTTGTTGCTTGCGTTTTTAATCGAGGAGCGATATTCCTGAAATAAGTGCTGAGATTTTATCGTCTGCGTTTTTACTCTTAAGATTCTGACGCGGTGATGTGTCCTGTGAGCGATGGCGGTTATTGCCTTGTCGGTATGAAGCAAGTGATACGAAATGCGTTTGAATTACAGAATTATGGAACGACAACAGTTTTTGAGCACGGTAAAACAATTAACCGAAAATAATCACACTGTTGCGTTGTTACCAACTTTGAACGAGTGATACTCCGCAAGATGTGCTTGCATTTCTCAAACGTTTGCAAAACAAACACAAAATACTAAATACAAAAACAGCGTGAATATTTTACAACGCACAAAAGATTTCTGTGATTACCCAAACTACAATGAAGCTAAGCAAATCATTCAATTGCAAAAATGGGCTGCAAAAGTTGCCGGCGTGGAAATTATTTTTGCAGATGGCGGTAGCACTGACGGACACGATTTAATTGACAAACAATACACTGTTATAAAAACCGATAAAGGGCAGAGCAAAGCAAATGAATGCAGCGCACATCACAGCTCAAGTGCTATCCTCTCATGCCAGTAGCATTATCCCAAAATAATACGAGCATACAGCAACAGCAATACAGATTTGGATGTTTCTCGCATTGCATTCAATTCGCAAGGTTTATGCAATATGCACATTATGTCTAACACGTGCTACCGTGTTTTAAATATCCTTTTTGGCGATCAAAGGAATTTTTGTTGAGCGTAATTTGTGAAAGTGGCGGTTTCCCGACGTACCAATTATGGAAGATTATCAATTTTCAATAAATATGAAAAATAGAGAAGCTCATGGTTATTAACGATTATTTCATCGGACTCGCAGATTCAACGGATCATTTTTATAAATTAAAAACTTTCAATGCAAATGTTTTTCCTTCGTTTCGCGTATCGCAGAGGAAAAATATTGATGACATAGCAAAAGCAGTATAAAAGGATATAAGGTGAAATAAAATGGATATGATAAAAGATTTTGCACAAGTTGGTACAATCGAAACAGTATCGCGAAGCGTGCAGCTTCCGCGTGAACAGACAACAGAATATATTTTTAGCACAAGGCGAGTACAATGTGAATTATTATTTTGTGCATCCGTTAACAAATCATTAGTGTTGCTGGATTAATTGCGGAAGTCAAATGCATCTGCAAAATCAAATTGAATATGAATATCTTACTTAAAAAGCATTGGAAGATTCAAGCGGACACCAAAAGCAATATACGTTGATGATTCAAAAACTTTTATCGACAGCGGAATTCTGTGATGGAATAGAAGGCAAAAGTTTGGATTACAAAAAGATTTACCTATCGCTGCGAATATTCTTGAGATATTCATAGCGTCAACATTAAAACCAAGCAAAAGGCGAAAAACAAAACTGCTTTCCTGCAAATGATTCAGTGCAATCGATATTTGATGAGTGTTGCGGGATGGTACATATGAAACTTCAGCGTTTGCCGATTCAAAAAGTGAGGGCTACTCATTAATACACTGTTAGAAAAAGGTTTCAACCTTATACAAAAATACAAATGAACACAGCGAATATATTTATGTTGCATAAATACTGAATTGAATTCATCAAATTTTTAATCACAGGAAATGAACCGCATAATTATTTGGTAGATTGGGAAAAGCCTTTGCTCAGTGAACCCTCAAGACCTCGACATTTTTCTCCATCGACTACCAGCTTTTGGAAAACGGATTATATTTTAAATGCTGATGAAATAAATATGTTTTATTGATTCATATATTGATGCGGTTGCAAATAGATTTGAAACTCAAAATATAAAACAACGTGTTGAGCAATTTATTCCGATAACGCGTGTTTTGCGCGAGTACATGGTGTGCAATGGCGTGGGTACAATATCAGCAGAGGTATCAGAAATGAATTCACGTGGAAAAATTAAATCAATATTTGGATATTGACTTTTTGAATATGATAGATAAAAGTATTTTTAGGAGAAATAAAATGACGCAGAAAAGTATTGAACCAATTTAAAAGACGTTTGATACGACTGTGCACAAGTTGTGTTTAGATATTGGGCGAACAAGATGGGCTTTGATGAAAGACCGCATTAAAAATTGCAACTGGGTTTGGTGCAGAATATTTACAAGGTGAAACGTGCGGGGGCTGTCATCGAAATGTGCATACCTTGCGATGGGTTTGCAATTCGGACATTGCGATTTAGGCGAGTTGGTGCTGATCAAAAAGTTAGAGCAATCAAGATGAACACCAGTTTTCGCGAAAAGTTTTGGAAAAATATCCGTCATCAATTGCAATAAATTGTGGGTGCGGATTTTACAGCTGCTGAAGGACAAAGGCTAATTCAGAGAAAAACAGTTGATGACAACGTTTTGTCCGAAACTTGTCGCCGACGTAATTGCAATATTGGAAGAACTCCGCGAAGAATAATACAACATTTGCACACTCGCGTTTTGAAATATGTGAGTGTGCATTCAAATCAATAAAGCGGTTGGCTTTTTCACTCAACGTCATTTAACACACTCATCGGTAAAAATGATTCGTCGTAATTTCGCGTATCATAACCGAGCATATCAAATATCAACTGCATATACGCGGGTGAATTCCAGCCGTGCAGTACGCAACTATTTTCATCCGTCTTTTTAATTCCGCAGCTTCGAATTAAACTTTGATTTCTGCATTTGATTTAAGTAAAACCATTCGCTTGAAACATATCAGTGAACTTAATCGAAATAGCCGGTAACCTGCCGTCGCCTCACCGTGCTTTTTGCTCCGTTATATTTCTGCCGTTGTTCGCGTATCTACAACATTGAAGTTTTGCATACTCGCTGACTTAATTCATCCGTGTCAGTGCAACTTTTTACTAACAGACTCGGTTGAAACTTTTACAGGCGGAAAGCTTTGTTTCCAATCAATGCAGTTTCAAAGCCAGCTGCAATCAACGCCTGATAACCGCCATCGACAAACTTTACGTCGCGATAACCGACCGCCAACAACTCCCAAGCTATGCGTCCTCTTCGCACGCTCTGTTGCAGTCGCCACAATAATCTCTTTGTTCATATCAAGTCCCGAATCGCCAAGTACTTTGTCGAGGCGAGCCTTGTCGAGATAACGCCCAATTTGCATCGCCTGGTTTTCCGTCATGCGCATGTTGCAAGCTCCTGCCATTTCAAAAACAACTGCACCGTTGATTGTGCTTAATGTCTTTTACCGCGAGCGTCAACCAAAATGCAGTCGCGATTTTTGACATCAGCAGTGACGACTACGTATTTTTCCTTTTGAACACGCTTTCTGGAATTTCCTTGCTGCCCAAAGCCGAACCTGCCATCGACGAGGCAATCAAAACCAACACAAAAACTTTCTTCATGGTTACACTTCCTTGTATTTTCGATTGTGTCAATTTCCTCTTTTTATCGATATTGTCAAGGGTTCGCGTTATTTTGCTGGAAACTTTTTCACCGAAAGCTTTTGACCAAAATAGACGGTGGCTTCAAAATGAAATACCGGTAGTATGTGAACGTTTCGTTTACACCAATTTAAGTGCAACAGTTCGATTAAAAGCTAGACGCGAGAATTTTCCGATTTCGGAGGTCCAAGTGCGACAATGTTTTCTTCGTTCTTGCGGACAATATTATTCACTTCCTGCTAGCACGATTGATTTCAGTCGCACCGTTTACCATTTCGTTCATCGCGTTGGTGATGGTAACAGTTAGGTTTTTTCGAGGTTTTTCATTTCATGCGAAACCTGCAAACCGCCTTGAAGCATTCGTCCGAGCCTTGCACTTGCATACTTGAGTTGGTAATTTCGCGCATCGCTGCAAGAACCTCTTGATTGCCGTTCGATTGTTCCCGCAAAGCATTTGTTATCGAGTCTTCCTGTTCGGCGAATTTTGTTCGCAAGGCGGAACACATCGTCGAAAGCTGTTTGTGCTCGTTACCTGCATTAACGAGTGCGCAATAATTTCTGTGATTCCTTTCAGCGATTGCTGCAATCATCTTGCCTTGTGCATTTGACTGTTCCGCGAGTTTACGATTTCGCTAGCGACAACAGAAAAGCCTTTTTCCGGAATCTCCAGCGTGTCTGTACTTCGATTGATGCATTCATCGCAAGTGATTCGTTTGCCCAGCAATGACTCTGAGATTACGTTGCTTGCCTTAACGAGTGTGTCCGAGTTGAGTTGCAATTTTGTGCGATAACGCTATTCGCTTCGTTAATGCTGTTCTTACCGTAAAATTGATTTACCGTTTAATTCTTGCATCAAGGTATTGTTATGTGAAAGTGTTTTTCGAGATTTGATTGATGTTAGCAACCATTTGTTCAACGGCAGATGAAGATTGAGTAACACAAGCTGCCTGCTTTTCAATGTGTCCGTTTTCGACTTTGCAGCGTGCAGATCATTTCTTCCATTGTGCTTTGCTGTTTCGTTTGCACAGGCAGCTTGCATTTGCGTTTTCACTTTTACGTTTTCAATGTTTGTGCTAATTTGATTAATTGCACTGCACGGTTTCTTCCATATTACCGCTAAGCTCCACCGCATCAACACGCATGGAGGGTGTTCCTGTTGCAACACTTTGAATCGCAAGACAGAATCTTTTCCATCGTGCGGTTAAAATATTCCGACAAAGGCAGTTACTTCATCATTGCCACTAACTTTCAACTTGACGGTTAAGTCGCCATTTCCGTCAGCAATATTTTCAAAAAGTGCAACCGTAATCGGACGAAACATAAATTTGGTAACATACCAAACGATTAAACACGTGATGACAAAAATCACTAGCGTGTTTATAATTAGCTTCACGTTATCAGTTAGTCGTTTCATCCATAAATTCTTCAATAACAACATAAAGAATAACCGTCCAATCGAGTCGACTTCATTTCTGCATACGCAACGATTTTTCACGCCCTCACTTAAGTATATGAACCGATCTTGCGCCAGTTTCCTGTTTGAGTATATGGTCCCAAATTTACCGACTGATGCAAGCGCATCTTTATTTCCTGCTTCGATTATGTTTACTCGATTTTTGACTAAACTTTCATCGCGGTCAGCTACTGTGACACCAGTTTTTGAGATGAGTTGTTACAGAGCCTGTTTTTCCAATTCGGATATCTTTAACAGAGTTATTAATCAACAGCCGTCAACAAAGCCAACAAAACGCCTGAAACACTTTTCGTTTGTCTAAAATCGGCACCGCAAATAAAACCATTAAATCGTCTTCGCTCCCAAAATAACTCGGCGACGAAAGAGCGTGCCGTCTTCCGAACATTGCTGTTTTGTACCATTCTGTGTTAGCGACATTTTCTGTTGTATGGCTGGAAAGATGTATAACGCCCTGAGCGTCGCATACACCGAACTTTTTAATGTGAGGAATTTTTGTCGTTGCTCCACTGCATAAATTTTTGCGTCGTCATCGATAGTCGAACCCAGAATCTCCATGCGATATGTAATTCCTCAAACGTTTTAGCCGTTGATTTTTCGTCGCTGATTTGTGCAACGTCATTGGCTTTATCGATAATCATTGCCTCTGACTTGTTCGGCAATTGCATTACGAGCTGTGGCAAACGAAAGAAGCCCGTTAACCAAAAAGCTGACAATAAGCAAACCTGCAAAAAGCAAAACCAACTTTTTATTTAGTGAAAAAAGCTTTCGCGATTTTACCGAAATAGCCGTTGGTATGTTTTCATTGTTACCCATATAATTACCTTTGTTTACATAATGGGCATCTTTAAAACGGCGACTTCAACAATGCAAACGTTCCTAGCCCTCCGAAATGTATGAACAGGTATTCTAATATAATTATATATTTATTTCAAGTAAGCGTCGATCACTTTTGAGTTTGATACATTTGCTAAAAATCTTTCGATAATCTGCTTCATTAAAATAAAATTTATCTACAAATTATTTTGAGTAACAGCCTTGGCAAACCTTCTTACAATATTTTTGATTTTGGTGTAGCATAACAAAAGGGAAACCTCTAAAAATATAACTGAGTTTTTAGAGATGACCAAAATTAAAATTCAGGTGTTTTATGATATTGGTGTGTTATCCGAAGTGTTCGACGTGCAAGAAAGCAGAAAGACTGGCAGAGCAAAACCGTATCGCTTTTTGGAAGGCAGAGACATTAAAGAAAGGCGAACAAGTGCAAAAGAATTGAGGTGGCATTTCGAAGCGGTCTGCCGTTAAAGCGATTTTAACACAAGTGGGCTGATTTTACAGAAATAAAACACTGAAGGAAAAGCTTCCGACGATGAGCGATGCGAAATGTATAAACTTTTGGGCGACAGATGGTATGTTAGTCAAACAGTATCATCATTGTCGGGACGTGTACTTCTTGATTGGTTTAACTGGCGGCTTTGGAAAGACAAAGCTTTGTTGATTTGCGTTAGATAAAGCGGAAATAAAAACAGCCGATTATTTTTCAAGGCTGTTTTTATTTCTAATCGGATGCCAATTTATACTGACAAATTTTCTAGTAGCAAAAATATCAGCGCAAAAACGAAGCCAACAATATAATAAACGCCGCTGCATACGTGAAGATATTTTGAGCGAGGCATCAATTCGATTCGCTTGCGGCGGTGAGAACTGCAACGTCACCAGTCTGCCCATATTTGCCATGCAAAAGCCCCTGCCGTGATAGCTGCTTCAATCGGATAAAGCTTTCAACTCAGCTTTTCCGACCAATGCTGCCTACAACTGCACGATGATAACCAGCACAACGGGTGTAAACACGACCGAGAACGCACTGATGAGCGTCACCTAAGTTGGTGTACGCGTTGATACCGACCAAAAGGGCAGCCGTGAAATTCTTTGCAACAAACTTGTACCAGAGTGAGCGCTTTTCAAAATATCTCGGTAAAATATCTAAAGCCTTTACACGGCAACGCTGATAATCATCCACGCATAGGTGTGAATATCAACCTTTAACCAACTTGAGCAATTCCGCAATCAGCTTACTGACAGCAAAAACGCAGTCGTGATAACAATTGCTGTTCCAAAAATCATTGAGGTTCATACCTTTTGCTTCTTCGGCTTCGTCTGGGACTTCAAAATTTTTATTAGCCATCAGCTGACCATTACCTGTTAATGACGGCATAGCTTTTTCAAGTTTATTCAATAAAACCCGCCTGCAACGATTGCGAGGCATTACCCAATGCAAACAGCTGGAACCAGCTTTGAGGATTTGCTCCGCTGGGACATTCAACGCCGATGACTTGCGAGTTTAGCACTGCCAGCTCCCCATTCCGCCACCCATAATCGGAATACCGATGTGCAATAGCTTCGAAGGCTTTATCCAAATATCGGAACTGCTACAGCCACAAAAGAAGCGGCAGGCTACAGCACCAATAATGCAGGGAAAATAACGGATAATGCTTTTATCAGCAAGTCACGGTTCATTCCAAAGATTGAACCTGTAATCAATCCTGACCAAAGTCCAAAAATCCGCCACCTTTCGCAAACGTCGAAATGTTTTCAATATCGCTTCGGGCAAAATATGGTAGTCAGCCTGTACAGACGCAAAAATGATAACAATCGACCACCACCGAAAACAAACGTGATGATCGGGTGTATTATCACCGACGATATTGAGCACCCTCGCCCAGCACCATCATCAAAAAGAAACGCAATCATTCCGCCTGGAAGTTTGTTTCCAGCATGCAGCAGCCGTCAAAACTGCTCAATGATACAGAAACAATTATCGGCATACCAGGAATGCGATAAACTTTCAGATTATTTTACCACTCATAACAAAATCTCCCATTGTTTTCGTTAATAGTAATTTGGCAATACTAATATAATTTGTCTAGTGAGCTAATCGTATTAACTTTGGTGTACCAGAAAGGCGCAAAACAAATAAAAGCATATTTGTAGTGAATGCTTTTCAGATCAAACAAAATAGCTTAGGTGTTTACTTCCCCAAGAAGCTGTTTTAATCGATTGATTTCAGCGACCAATGCTGCACGGTCTTTTGTTGTGATACTTTTGGGAATGAGTTCTTTGCTCGTGCATTCCAATGTTGCAACTAAATTTTGCAGCTCAATTTCATGCGGATATGTCGGCGGTAAAATCGCGAATGGTTTCCCGCAAATCGTTTCGGTTATCATCGCGCGATTTTCACCATTTTGCGTGAAGGCGTCCCGCACCAAAATTGATTCAATGTCTGCACCTGAAACGTCAAACTTAATCGCCTTTACAGCTTTTGATCCACCCGATATTTTCAGCTGCAACTTTTTGAAGCACTGCAAAAAGGGCTGCTTTTTCTTCGACGGTTTCAGGATTAAAAATAACGCACGGTGTTCTTCGGCTCGTCCTGACTTTCAAATCATCGGGAGAGAGGTCTGGACGACAAGTAATTAAAAACCAAATGATCTTGCTCACGGTATTCTGTAGTTGCCCATAAAGTTTGAAAGCTGCGACGATGTTTGATTTGACGCACTTTTGCTTCCATGACTGCCCCAACATAACATCAACTACGTCAATCATCACGCAAAACTGGTGCCATCGCTTGCGAGAATATTTAAAAATGCGTTCAAGCTTTGATCTCGTTGCTCCATTCATTGCTGATGACGTAATATTCCTCGATTTTCCACCGAATCGGGATCCTCCAATTTCATTCATGCAAAGCTGAAACCAAAAGTTTTACCCAGTCTATTGCAGTACTGGAGAAACCAAATAGCCCATCGGCACAACTTCGAGTGTCCGTCTGATTGCTCTAGTAGCCAACTTCGAGCGTTTTTAACAAAACTCATTTCATAGCGCATACAATCCAACGTGCTGCTTGCTCAACACGTTATAAAAGTCCGCCCGCATCCTTTTCAATTATATCTTTTCTTTTGAATGACAATAATCCAGCGTAATAGGAACACGAGCTTTGATAAGCATCCGCAACGAGCTCGATACAAATTAATTGCCGTTTAGTCCCGCCGACAACGGTGCCCAACGCGAAGACGGAAACACCACGTCGTTTAATTCCAAATCGGGTTCCTTTCTACTTTTCAATGCAGAGATAAGTGGCCTGTGCGTATTTGTTCGTCTGGCAGCGGAATAGTTACGCTTGCAGTCGATGCAAAGAGAAGCAAAGACGCGGATTGACGTCATTGATATTTTCGGTCACCATCACAATTGAAAATATCGTGTCGAGATAAACATCGGCTCATCTGCGCAACGATCCAATGTTACCAAGCAGTAACGGTCAGCTTCATTTAATGAATATATTTCCCGCGATTACAATAGTTTTCGCGTATAATCCAAAATTAAAACAATGCGGGTCAGCTCCTTTTCATCGTCTGCTGGTCATGTACATATCGCCTGGGTGCTCTTTCGATATAATCCAATGCAACCACGGACTCATTTGATTCACTTGGTCTTCGGGGTGGATAAATTCGCGACATAGCCGCTTGCAGTCTGTCCTGTTCCAAAATGCAAAACTAATTCCTTTGCGAGCTATCATAAAAATAATAATGCGATCATTTCCGAGCACTGTTGAAATCCAATGCTTAATTGAACAAAGATGAAATGTCTCCCAGTACTATCATCCGTGTATTTGTACGGTAACAATCGCGGATGTTGCCTGGTGCACCGGAAGCACACAAGTTCACCGTTTTAGCACAATACTTTAATGAAAGCTCCTGCCCCACTCAGGCATCTTTGGATGTACTTCGCTATTTTGTTCGACCAGTGCTCTTTGTTCCGCTATACATTTCCCCATTGAAAAATGTTTTTCATTGTAGCCGCCAAATTAGCAATCCTGATGAAAAATGATACTAGACAAAAACCTTTTCAAAGTATTTCTAAACGCAATGCATCAATGTCATCCACTTTTCGAAAACTCAAGCATACACTTTTGAGAAAAGTTAAACGGAAAAAGATTTTTCAGACTAAACCGCAAAGCTCTTTACAAAAGCTTCACCGTAAAGTTTTACCAGTGTCAGCCATCTTCTGGACGTGCAAACAAAATTCACTGACACATGCCGGATGCTTCTGACAAAATTCTTGCGTCGTCTTTTGCAAAATTCCGTCGCTCTTTCCAAGTGACACCAATCGAAAACTCTTTTGACTTTGAAAGCACGGCTAAATCGAGCTGTGTCGTCGATGCTCGCTTCTTGCTCACGCATTCCCAAAGACGCAGCTCAAAAGCTGGCTGGCACTTTTGCCACCCTAACGCCAACAGAAACAAGCGGGCGGGATTTCCGCTCAATGCGTAAAGTTTCAAGGTTTGAGTTTTAGCCTCACATTGCCGAGCCGCACCAAATAAACGCCGTCCTTTTCGTAATACAGGTGCCGCTTCGATTGTAATCAGCCGAAAAACTTCGTCAGACTTCTTGCAAAATCGTCACGATCGCAACATTTTCAGAATTCTTTTGCCGACGTGATATGTTCAGCTTCGGTTTTTAAATCCGTTTTCTGTATGCGCATTTTTCAAAATCGGCTAATCCACATTTTAGTGTCGGCTATCTTTTGCGTGAGTTCACCTTCGCGAGTCACTGAGATAATGTTTTCCAACTCAAGCGTCGCTTTTCAATAAAAAGTTTTCAGCTTTTCGGTAGCTTTGTTCACGTGCGTGTGCAATTCTTTTTGTTTGACGTGTTAGTCTTTTAAATCTGACCTTTCAGATCTTTTCGTTGAGCGATTGTTCTTTCTCTTTTATACGGCGTAAAATCATTTCCTTCCGACGTTTTGTTTTCAATTAATCCTTTTATCAAAGCGGACACGTCAGTTTTATTTTCGCCTCAAAAAGTCGCGTTTGCAATAATGTTTGCATTCAATCCGCTTTTCTTAGCAATATCAGATAAGTGACTTTCTCCTGGCACACCCATAATAATTTTATATTGAGGTTTCAGCGTTGTGTTATCATCAAAACTCAACCGAGCGTTTTCATAAAAATCTTTGTGTAACCATAATTTTTAGAGATGCGTGATGTGTCGTAACAAATACGAACGGACGTTTTTCGAGTAGTTCGTCAAGAACCGCCATTGCAATTACACTTTGCTTCCTGCGGTTCGGTTCCGTTACCGAGTTCGTCCAATGCAATCAAACTTTTTGATGTTGCATTTTTCAGAATGTCTGCAATGTTTTTCATGTGCGACGAAAATGTCGAAAGCGATAAATCAATCGATTGGTCATCTCCAATATCGCACGCAATAAAATCAAAAACGGCAGCTCACTCGCTGCATGGAACAGGAAAGCCACTTTGATTCAAAAGTGCAAACAGACAAAGAGTTTTTAAACTCACCGTTTCTTAGCCCCAGCGTTTGGTCGTGATAATCAGCACACGAGTTTTTCAGGCAGTACAATATCAATCGGAATTGGATTTTTAGAAAGTGGATGACGTGCTTGCTGCCAAAAATTCTTTCTGCATCAGTATTTTCATTTTGACACTAAAAAGTTCCAGTTTTGTTCGCGTGCTATTTTCACCAGCGTACATACAATCAAGCTCTGCATATTTATTCAGTGCTGTTGTCAATTCTCTTTGTGTCATAAATTTTTGCGTTGTTTCCAGAAGCAGTCGCTTTTAGTTCTGCGTTATAGCGAGCGTGTTTCAAAGCAAGTCATTATCAACAACATCGCTCGGCTCAATATAAAATGTTTGTCCGTTTGCGAGTACTCATGAATAATTCCAGAAATGCGTCCTTTAAAGTTTGCTTTCACTGCAAATGCCGCCGTCCATCACGCGTAGTCGGTACACTCGACTGCAACATTCCGCTAAAAAGTTTCATCGATAAAATATCGGCCAACAACTTTTGCATTTCCTTTTTCGCTGTTGCCGATTTCGCGTTCGATAACGAAGGAATATTTTTGCAAGTTGCCATTTTCATCAATCAACGATACTTTTGTTCAACTGGGCTACAATCAGGAATCTGCGAAATAAATTGCACGACCTTCATTTTATCGCAGCATTTGTTGTTTATCATCGGCGATAAAATCTGCGTGCCACTAATTCAGCAATGCGTTTTGTAAACATCCCAATAGAAAAACGGCTTCGATTTCAGCGTTGTTTTATCTTCTTTCAAAAAATGTTAACACTGGCGGGAAAATCGTATCGGCGGTGCAATCAGACTTTGCAGCTCAAATAAAATTCGCTTACTTTTTTCATATTCAATTGCATCATAATCTGTACTCGGTCGTAGCATGACTTGCATATATCACGTCCTTCTGCGGTTACACTTTCTCTTGCGATAATTTGAATAACATCATCATATTGTAAAATGTCGAGTGTGTGTTCGGATATTTTCATAACTAAATCACAAATAAAAATACCGCAATATAAAACTTTCGTGTCAAGTGCGCAACAGATCGCTTTTGCGACACGTCAAAGAATTAAAACGGGTGACAGCCTCCAGCTGACCAACGCAAAGAAACAAAAACAGTAGATTGAAAGACGTTCGTTAAAATCAGTAACGCTTGCGAAAGAGGTTTAAAACCGCGCAGATGATTTACGGTTTTAATACAAACTCGACGTTAAAAATGAGTGGCGATATTTTAGACGCTCATTATTTAAACTCTCGCGATAAAAATCATCTCCGTGAGCAAACATCGGTTTGTGAAAGCAATGATTTTACGTACGTTCGGAACAGTGCAAGCGTGAATACAATGAGTGAAGTTTTGATGAAAAAATGTACTTAGTTGTAAATTTTTCATCTGAGTTATATGTCGCGTTCTTCTAACTTCCGCCAACCTGCACTTGTGCCTTGCCGACACGAAGCGTAAGGCAAAGTTGGCGCGAGGAGCTGCACGAAAACGGACACGGATGTCCGGGTAGAATACGGTGGCGAGGTTTTACTGGCAGCAAAACTCGTCCGTGAAATGAACACGCATGTTTCGGTCTTTAATGAGACGACCGCAAGCAACTTTCGTGACAAAACGAAAATGTCAGCAGCGATTGAAAGCGAGTGGTCTATTTCCTTAATTTTCCAATACTTTCTCTTATTTCCATCTGTCGGTTCTTCAAACACTGACCAAGAAAAAACCTTTTGAGATTAGGTATTTATGAATATCGTTATCTTCATCATTATTACCGGGACAAAAGTATAATCATTCCATTTTTCTTGGTTACTCTCATCAATTCGTTATACTCATCTTCTAGTCATCTCCATATACATGCCCTGCCATTGTTATATCTGAAAATGAATCATGAAATGGAATATCAGTTATTAATCCATCAACTACAAATATCTGATTTTTGTTTAGTCTTTTGCTTTTTTTCTTTTTAAATCAGATCTTAGACTGCCAACTGGTTCAACACAGTATACTTTGTTTTTATTATTTGACACTAAAAATGCAAAGCTTACCTGTTCCCGAGACCAATATCCAAAAATTATTTTATCATTATAGTCATTTTAGTTCTAACAGCTCTTTTGAATCCCATTCAAGAAACTTCATATTTTTCATAAATACTTGGATCAATAATATACACCATCCAATCTTCAACACTTTTCATTATTTTATATTCAGTTTCATGTATTTTTGTAAATCAGTAATATCAAGCCTCAGGTAATGTTTTTATTTTTATTTTTATCTCAGGGCATCACCATTTTATTTTTGGATTTACCTTCAATACTATACTTAAATCTTCAGAATCTGCAAAAATCGAAGAGCCATTTTATTTGATTTTCTCTAACATAAACATGTAATCAAAAGTTGTATCAGTTAAATCAATCCAATTTAATGCCATAGCTTCTCCAAGTTAATTATATTTACGCACACTGAAGTGTGTCCGTCTAACATTCGCTTAACCTGCACTTGCGGCTTGTCCACAATGTGAGATGAACAGGTGTTATGTGATTGATGGGCAAACAACAGATTTTGTACTGGGAATTCCAAATAACCCATAATACAAGCTTCTCTTATTTTCTGTTTTAGTTTTCAAAATCAATAGAGTTTAACACTTCTGTTATTTTGGGACGCTTCCTTTAAATTCTTGCATTTAAATACTGAAATGCGGTTTCACTTCCTGCAATAATTCTAAAATAAATTCAGCTTTTCTTTTTAGATCAAAAAGAAATAATAAAATTATAAGTGTCATCAAGCAACACTGTTTTTTTTTCCTCATAAAACGATAGGTTTAAGATGAAAATTTATAAAGACCTGAAAATTGCTATTTTATAAGGCTTAAGTATAATCTCGACAGAAAAAATAGAATATCTGCATTTGTTCCTGAAAATAATACTTTTACGTTTTCAAAATCTTCTGTATTCTAATAAATATGCCCATGTTTTGGATATTTTATCTGGATATAATCTGTAGGTTCATTTACAGATGCAGGGGTCCACTAAAAATTCTTTTTCCGGGCAACTCGGGTATCCTTTATAAATCGGAACTTTTGAATGAAATACTAAATCCGATTCAATGTCTACTGTTTCATTATAACCGTTTTGGAACAATTATTCATCACGATAAATTCCATTACTTTTGAACAATCGTGTTTCTCCCATTCCGCCAGACAAACTGACTTTTCCCGTAAATCTCAGGCCACAACTTTTTTGATAAATCCTCGCAATACATTTTACTAAACCAACATATATTTCTTTACAGGATTTTCTATTGGATCAAAATTGACAATTCTAGTATTTTCTCTGAAACTCATCTAAATAAAACAGACAGGCATCCACTTTCTTAACTGGAGAAATACTTTTTGAATCAATAGGATAGATTTGTGAATTTATATTGAAAATTGTTTTTTCCATAATCTATTCTTGATTTTTTGCGACACTTATCTTGCATAAAAGGCAAAAACTGATTCTGCTTATAAGAAAATATCAATCAAGTTTTATTATATACTCTAGAAATATCAAAATTGCTTTTCCTATTGTTACCTCGATTCCTCGAATATTATCAAATTGTTTTATCTGGCAGATTCTTACTTCCAGAATTCGAAAGTTCTGAATTTGCCTTCCCACGGCAGTTCCAACAAACAGGTTGTCTCATTTCGAAGCGATTCTTTTTATATTCGGCAGTGAAACAAAAAAATCTTTGTAAAATAGAAATATTATTAGCAGTAAGACTTTGTGCTAATTTCTGCATATGCTTTTTGATTTCTAGTAGAAGTTTTCGAGTTAAACGCATTGTGGGGTTGCGATAAAATAGAGCAACTAACCTGAAGAGTCAGCTCTATGATAGCCTTACAGAGAATTTTTTTGTTTTTAGATATTTACCAGCAAATCTGCTAAAACAATTTAGTGTTTGAAAATCCATCTCTTTTTCATTATACCATGCAACACCATTTACACCCGCTTTTCGATAATTCTTGAATGCAATCTCCTGGAGAGCATTTGAAATAATTGAGATAACCGATTTCTGGTTATGTGATGAAATTTCATCAACCGTCGTCGCAAAATGTCGTCTCTGGAGA
>BNJS01001018.1_pt1 | contig 85354 bp, 139 predicted proteins | sample 8540461 | NCBI WGS metagenome assembly BNJS01 (sample SAMD00202454, study PRJDB9452) | human saliva metagenome | isolation source: human saliva | place: Japan
GGTTACGTATTGCTCGTATACCGCAGCACTTGAAGTGTTATAGATTTTGCGTGAGCACTGCAAGAAGGCTTCTAATGGAAGCCCATTCATAACCACGTCAACCGAGGTTGGCAAGCCGAATCTAGCAAGGGGCGCGAGGCAAGGCCAGATTCTGAATAAGCCTCCCGGCGCCTGGTTTCTACTGTGGAGGATTGTGAATCGTGCCTTCGTGGAATCTCCCTTGTCAAACACAGTCGGCGGAAGCTCAACCGCATACGGAATAAACTTCTGTGGTATTCCGCTATCCAGGAATGTTATGCCCCCGAAGCGGAATATCATCAGTACAGTGGAAATTTGATCAGTACTTGGCTCTGCTAAGGAGACGCGTCGAGGAAGGCTTTTCTCGTGGGACGCAAGAACGTTCCAATGAGAGAGTCAGAACACAAAAAGCTCCCAGTGCGCAAGCCAAGTTTCTGCGGTAGTGGGCTATTAATGTTGCTGCCAAGGACCAGCCAGCGGAGTAAACGATAGTAGCGCCCGTCACCACCGTCCCAGTTTTCTGAGTTTTGACGACATAGGCCCGAAGAGCAGTATTACACAACAGACCGCAATGTCAAGCGATAGCGCTTGCGTATGGTCTGAAATACCCACCACGCCAAGAATAGCACCATAACCAGCAGCAACACTGGCAGTTACAACCGCCGAGCGCGCAAAATGGAAAGCCGAACTACTGGATTTACCTAGTTTGCCCATGATGTTGCACACCATGGCGCACCGCCGCGAAGAGGCAACGGCTACTGGTATACCTCCTTGACTGCATGGGGCCGGTTAACCCAAGAATCAGGAGCAGAAATGACTTTGCGTAGGCACCACGTTTGATCCAGGCTTGCCACCCTTCAGGAAAACTCGTCCGCACCTGCCACTGGAACCACATAGCATTGATGGCACTTCACCCAGTCCTATGAACAAATGTGTGTAAAGGTGTAGTGCCACCAGGATCTTGCGACGAATCTAGGGATGAGGAACCGTCCTGTTCATGAGATCAGATATTCAGGTAGGGATTGTGGTTCAATCCATCAGCTATCTGCTGATATTCAGATAGCGACTTACCATCTTGATTGATTGCTTCAGCATTGACATGTAGGAATCCATCCTTGTCCGCAGACAAATAGCGGGTGAAGATCGTCTGGATTTCCTGATCCATCTCCTCAAGCTGAGACGATGAACTTGCTTCACTGGGAAAGCCCGTCTGGGCATGGGATGTCGCAGGCTAAGATTATTGCGAAGGCCAGGGACCCTACTGAAGTGATCTGCCTAACACTCTACAGAGTAGCTTTATCATGTCATTTTGACTGCGTCACAACCCACGGAGGTTTATTCATGGGTAGCTGAGGGGCAACCGTCAGAGCCCGCTCGTAGCTGTGAATAGCCTACGGGCAGGCGCGGCGTTCGCCACCATTTTGCTTAGAATGGAAGAATCTGAGTAGACATATCATCAGGAAGAATTCACCGCTGGCAAACAGCAAGACACGCGATGAATCGAAACTACTATCTTTTCGTTAACTGGGTCCATCCGGCGATGGATAATCTCATCCAAACGATATACGGCGGCGGCGTACCGAGATTGTTCTTTGAGAGACGCTGCCACCATGAAGATGGTGGTGGCAGATCATCCGCATCAAAACCGATCAGTTTGAGCGAGCCGGTTGTCGTCCCATCAAGAGGTAACCTCAGAAACCTGAACAGCTCGACACCCTTTGTGCGTTCAGCTCTGTCACCGCGCCGCAGTCCACCGTGAGCGGTGCGGTGACAGTGATGCCCTGCCCGGAAGGCCCTGGGACTCTTCGCAGTGCGCGTCAGCATGGAAGATAGACATGCATGGTCGTCGTTACACGCCACGAATCTTGCACCCAGGCCGGCACATCCCAGCCATCGCGTTCGGGCCAGATGCCACAGCAAACGCGTGTCCACTCCACCGAACTGCAGTCCAGACCAGTGGAAACCGCGCTACAGTAGTTCTGGTCCCGCCACGATGCAACGGGAGTTGTAGTCATCCGCGCCTCCGCAAACACCAACCAGCAGGCATCTGAACTGCCAGTGTCTGAGAGCAGGTGTTCTCAGCGCAGAGTGCAGACCGGCACCGCACCAGTTGGTCGGGTTCGGCCAGAGACGCCCAGCAGCCCTTCACATGAAACACCACCCTGACACCGGCCTATTTATAGCCCCATATTGCCCAGAGATGCCCCATATATGATAAGCCCAGGGAATCGCATCAGCGAGTCGTCAACACACGAGAGCCCCCGCAGCACAATACCTCACCCCAGCGACGACCAGCCGCAGCGGCCAGACCGGCCCGGGAGCCGCGCTGACCCGGAGTTGCCGACGGTCCACATACCGATGATCTGACATACGCCAAAACCCCGCCAATAGCAACAGTATGCGACCTGCATCCTATACGCTGCGGTTATCCAGGCCTCGACCGGCTGATCAGGTCAAGAGCCGCACAGCAACCAGCACCACGCCCGAAGGTTAAGTTAATCAAACCCAGCGCGAGCGCATATAGTGCTAGCGTCAGCCTTGTCCATCAGTACCACGTTATAGAACCGACCGCCATCTTCATCTTTCAAGGAGACAACACATCACGAGCAAGAACTCTTGTGACAGCCGCTGGGGATCGCAGCATGCGCGTCGTCGCCGTCGGCTCGCAGACGTGTCGACACCGCAGGAGCCCACATAACCTCGCCACCCGCGACGAGACTGGCATGAAAGCACCCAGGCAACAAGCACCTCTGACCTGACCGCGCTGGAGACGACTGACGCCTATACGCGCTACGAATACCGATCGCGAGTCCGGCCTCTCGCGGAGAGCTCTATACGTGCCCGCGAGTTCAGACACGCGGACCATGGTCATCAGCGAGCCGCTGGCAGCTTCGGGCACTCACAGCGAGATGGCCCCTCGCCGAGCGCGCCGCCCGGGCGGGCATGGCCGGCTACGTCTATGACTTCGTCGGTGGTTCGACGTCGAGCGCATCCGGCAACGACACCACCCGCATGTCCGTCCCTTTCACCGAGAAAGCGGACCTGAACGCCGTTCAACGCCATCCACTGACGTCGTCGATGCCAGCAACATCTTCCTACTCGGGCGAGCCAGGGTGGTATGTCTCGGCCTGAGGCTGCCGACCTGGAGGACCCCGATCGCGGCCCCATCCTGTACTTCCCGCTCTCGTCATCCCCTGACGACGCCTGCCCCGCTTCGCCAGCGCGCAGCCGATATCCCTGCGCCACAGCCTCTTCTGCACCCGGGTCGGACGGATCTATTTCGCGGACGTCTACGGCATGGATCCCCATTCCCTGATCTCTGGCTACACCGGCCAGGACGTCCCGGCGACCAGGACAACATCGTCCCGATCCGTACCCCAGAACGCCGTCAACACCTCATATACTCCAACGCGCAACTCAGACTGTGCAGGCCGGGCACCTTTATGGCGACGACGCGACGTCCGTCGCCGGGCAGACGATCTCCTTCATCGAAGCCCACCAGCGATGACCGGACCAGGAGGTGACGGGCGGTCGCCGTGAGCAGGCTGGACGAAGTAGCCGGGTCCAGGTCAACGAGCACGTCAGCTGGAACGACCGGTTATGAAGCGATCGTCGGGCGCAGTGCGAGCTACGAGCGCCCGAAGTCCATGTCAGCGACCGGCGGCAACCGGATCACGTAAAGCGCACCAGCGCGGCCTCCCGACAAGATGCGCCATGGCTGGGGTCCCAATTCTCTGGGTTCCATCCACAGCCAGGCCAGGACGGTGAATCACCCCGGTGAGCAGGTCAGCATCCGCCACGTCATTGCCGAGTGCGGAACGCGCAAGCACCTGCATCTGCTCCCTGGTCTCCGGGCGCTCCCACATGCCCAGCGTACCACCTGGTGACCCGCCCCCAGCCCTCGCTCAGTGGCCGGACACTCGCCTCGCACCAGCGTCACCGACGCCGTCCGGAAGTTCCAGGGTCGCAGCGAACAGGGCCGTCCTGCCGCCGCAAGTAGTGCGACAGCAACGCGGACGTCCACGCCAGCCCGCTTCGCGATCGACCCGCAGTCGCGCGCGCTGAAACCAGCCGCCGCGAACTCCCGCGCGCCGCAGCCAGGATCACGGCCTGGTTGTCGCCGCGGCCGGACGTCCTGTGCGCTTGCCCGTAGTGCTCATGAGAGGAAGACTTTCACCCAGTAAATCATCATTTGCTGGACACTCATCAGCTTTGATGAGGCGATGATTGTAGAGACCTAGGGAGCGGTGCGGTTGCTCCCCCGAGGAACTGAGGAGTGGACGGGTCATGAAGTTTCTGTTGCGTCACTGGTTCGACATTGGCGGGGTGATCGTCATCCCCGTCCTGTTATGGGCATGGCTCGGCAACCTCCCTGACCGTACAGCTCATCCTGGTGCTGAACCTCGCCGTCATCCTCATCCACCAGTTCGAGGAGTACCGGTTCCCCGGCGGCGAGCCCTGGGTCCTGAACGAGGTGCTGTGCGAGACGTTGTGGAGGATGCCGAAGAAGGACGTGCCCGCCGACCGGCTCCCCACAAACCAGCTCAGCTGTATCTGGATCAACCTGGCAGCCTGGGTCTTCTACCTTCTTCCGACGCTCTTCCCCAATCAGGTCTGGCTAGGGCTTGCGCCCATATTGGCGGGTTTTCCCGCGCAGTTCATCGCCCACGGCATCATCCCGAATCGCAGGCTGAGGACCTTCTACAACCCCGGGCTTGGCGCCGTCGTCCTCGGGCACCTGCCCCTCGCGGTCTGGTACCTCATCGAGGTCTATCAGCAGGGCATCATCCACTGGTGGGACTGGGTCCTCGGGCCTCCTGCTCGGATTCTTCACGGGAGTCATCATGCAGCTCATCGGCTTCCGCATCCTCGCCCCTCGGCGCGGAGAAACACCATTACGACCCTGACGGTACAACCGGTGGGACCGCGAACGTCGTCTCACCCGGGCAGGGCATCACGCCCAGGCCCACAGAAACGTAAACACACCTCACCGACACAACACCAGAAAGCCACTCATGACCGTCAGAACCGCGGCGGGGATCAGGTCACCGATCTCGTGGAGCGTCTCAACTTTGCCACGCTCCGTCCCGCTCGCTGCCGAAGGCGCGTATCTCGCATAGCACCAGCCCCAATTCCACAGTGAAAACTTCCGCCGTCATAGCTCGGTGGCCGATGGCAACGGCCGGTTTGCTCCCGAAGGGAACGGTACTAGCGGCGTCGTGGAGCAGGCCATCAGCCATGGACATGCCAGCGTTAAAGCAGCAGATACCACACCAAAACGCTCTTTTCAGGCTTGCCAGGGCAACTGCTCTCCGCAGGGCACAAGACGTGAACCACTCCGGCGCTGGCCCTGTCGAATGGCCTTCACACCGCCACCTACGTATTTGCACAGTGGCCCCGGATACGATGAGAGGGTGTTAGGATGAATCTCTGCGTTTCGCGAGAGCGAGGAGTTGCCGCCCTCAAAGGACTTGATGCGCGCACCCAGAGCGAGCTTGGACAGCACCGCCCATAGCAGCGGCTCAGCTGATCGCATCATGCTTCGCTTACCCGCATCTGGGACTCTACGTGCTTGATCCTGGTGCGGCTCCGCGCTCACACGCAGCGCTTTGCAAGCCGTACTGGCGAGCAGCCGGAGTTGTCGATTGAAAATTGTCGCTGTTGAGTGCGACGGTCGTGCCAAACCCTCCAGGCCACACTCTGCGTGCGAGCACGGGCTGGTGGACGGGTCCGCACTCCGATCACTGAAGCAGATCATTCTTGATACCGTCGGCTTGGGTGCTTCACTCAACCTGGGATGGTCAGTTCGACCGCTGATCGGAGACCCCCATATAGGAAACCAGCGTGTCAAGCACGTCGAGCTGCTATGCGCTGAATCGATGTGCCCGAATCTTTGCAGCTTTCTTTCCTTGTCCGTTACGGCCTCGGGAAGGTGGACAGGTAGCGACTCACTCCACGCTCGTTCTTCAACGGCCCCACTGGCGCATTTCGTGCTCACACTTGATTCAATCGCGCTCGATCGTGTTCATGTTTTCGATTCCCGCTCCACAGTATTCGCAGACACCGGTGTCCTCAGAGAACGTAATCTCGCAGTAACGCGGCGGAAACTCGATTTAGCCACAACCATGCTGACACATCCCAGCCCACAAAGTCTCGTCCCGCAACGTTGCCTAGAGGTCGTCTTCCCAAAACGACCCTCACCGATTCATCCGCCTAGCCACAGATGCCAAATGACACAGCTGTCGCCAAATAGTTACTCTCTCAACTGGTTTCTGACCGATCTTGGTCTTCAGGTTCCACTGGCCGGGCAGTGGACTCGGTCACGTCATGCGTTGAGTGCCGTCAACCGGCCAGCGCCGTACCACTGGTTTATCCCGGCAACCTCCGAGACGGAGGCGTACTCTGGCCGCAAAAATTGCACGCCACAATGGTTCCACCCCAATGATGACAAGGATCGAAGATGCTACTGCCGGAGTGAGCTGGTACACGATCGTCAAGCGATCTACGAAGGAGGAACGCCGATGGATCGTTGCTTCATTCCTGGTCACTCTGATCAACCCTGGGGAGGTGATTTTGAGAACCACCAACGTCTTCCACGTCAATGGTCAAGGCCTCGACGAAGACCTCGCCAAGGGCATCAGCGTGTGGCTCAACTCGTCCGTGATCGACAAATTCTTTCACCCTCTCTGGGTCACACCGCAAGTCAACGCCACCGACCCACGAACCTTACGATTCCCCTCAGGAGCCAGCATTGCGCGCGCGGATGTAGCACGGCTGTCTCCCAGATCGAAGTAGACTCCGAGTCATGAAGTTGATCGCCGGGCCGAACGAGTTAAAAACGAGGCTGCCTGTACATAGTGGAAGATGACAGAATCGTTTTGAAACGCTCGGCATGGACGCCGAGCGCAGCAATGAGCGATCGGCATTGGTGCTCTGCGCTTCTGCGACTCACACCATCCGAGTCTTGGGCCGAGGCCGCCAACCCCATGCTCGGCACGCGGGCGATCATGGACTCATCCGCGATAGCACGGTAAAGAGTACGCGCCGAACACACGCGAGACAGTCCGCCGGTTCACACTGCATCAGTTCGTGGAAGCGCAACTCGTCGTGCAGAACCCCGACGAACCACGGCGCCCCATCAACTCACCGAAGTGGAACTACCAGATCACGGCTGAGGCCTTGGACGTACTGCGTGCATATGGTACCGACAACTGGCAGCAGTTGTGGACCATCTCGTCTGATCTGCTGGCCTCAGGGTCCCGCCGTGCTGCGCGCGAAATGAATCGCATCCCGCTTACGCTTCCCCGATGGGTCGACCTTCACGCTGACGCCCGCGGCCAGAATGTGCGCCTGGCTGGTGATGGTCGAGGACTGCGCCTCGCTTCACCCCCGGCGGACAGGGTGCTGCACTGGGCGATGCGGGCGACAAATGGGCTCTCGAACGCAACGCCTTTAGCGTCAGCGACGTGAAGGTCAAAAGAGCACGAAAAGATGCCCTGACCTCGTTATCTACCTGCCAGGGACCGCAACTGGCTCGTGCTCCTAGAGGCGGCCAGCTCACACGGTCCCGTTGATCCAAACGACAAGCCGAACTCGCTAATTTATTCGCAGGCTCGACGGCAGGGGCTCGTGTACATCTCCTGCTTCCCCGACCGAGCTGAGTTCCGCAAGTATGTCGACAAGCCCGCTTGGGAGTCGCAGTCTGGTGCGCAGATCACACCCACATGATCCACTACAACGGCGAACGCTTCCTTGGACCATACGGATAAGCTGCGAGAATCCAAAACTGAGTATCACGCCTAGGCCTATCTGAGAGTTTCCCGACTCGATTGACGCAGTCGGAGCGCCAGATGGAGCCTCGCCGGCATCAACCTAGAAATTCCACAACCCAGAGGCCCCATTGGCTGGCTCAACATCCAGGTGGAATCTCTTACACGGTGATCTCGACGTGGTTTCCTCAGATCAAGGACGACCGCTCAGTAGCCGTCGGTGGTCCGGGGACCGCTGACGATCGTGAAACCGTCATCACTTAGGCGTTGCGCCAGGAGATCGACGGCCTCGGCAGAGCCGAGAGAAAGCGTGTGCGCCCAGCCCACCTGGTCAGCGGACCGACGCCTGAATCTGGCCTCGTCATGAGCTCAAGGCGATGCAGCCACCCTCAAAGGTCAGGAAATAGGTGCGCAGACCGGTGCGCGGATTGTGGTATTGGTCGTTGGCCACCGCCTCGAAATAGGTCTCTGTAAAAAGACCGACGGCTCCAGGTCTCGCACGAAAACGCGACGTGATTGATCGACACAGACACTGGTTACCTCTCTCCGGGTCGCCGGATCTCACACCGCTCTGCCACCATTTCCGTACTCACAGCCTCATCGAGCCGGAGCGGATCGTCGTCCCCGGCGGTCAGCCCCGTCCCAGCCCTGCTTGCCGATGGTCGCGCGGACTCGGTCGACGCGACGCAACGCCCGCCCGGATGGCGAGAGAGCCCTGGGGCACCTCGACTGCGCTGTGCCGTACGCACCGCCAGGACGCTGTGGTCGCGGACCTCCGCGATCTCCGCCCAGCCGTGAAGTCGCTGGTGCACAACCTCATACCGCGCTGATGGTACGCAGGAACCGGGTAGAGTCGAAGGTCTGCCCCTCCGGGACACCTGCGGGTTTCCTGCGGGGTCGTTGTCTGGGCACATGCTGAAATGCAGCTCTCAATTCCGCAGCTGCTGCGACGCAGACACCGCATCAACGCGATATGCGGAGCGACTCCAAGGCGCCGCAGCGCAGCCAGCGTGTCAGCCAGGCATTGGGTGAGTCGGTCTCTGCCAGCCACACCGCCGCCTCGTTCACCGCCCCCGACAACAGCCGCGCGATCGGCTCGACCGGTTGCGGGGCGACGGTCCCCTGGTCGATCAGCCCCAGCACCTCCACCCAGGAGCTTTCTGACGAGGCCTCATCCATGGACTGCCATTCGTCCCACCCCCAACACGGCGGGAGCGTCGATCAACATGATCTGCCGTATCTCGGGGTCGGCGTTGGACGCGGGAAGGCCTCACAGCCCGCCGACCAATTTATCCCAGGGGATCGCTGCGCTGCTCCGCCGCAGCCGACACCTGATCTGCGACGGCCTGCGTCAGAGGGCCTGCGACCACGACTTCTGGTCGAAGAGTCGCTGTTCACCCAAGAACCTGAGCCGGTTTGAGGTACTCGACACGTTGAAGCGACGCCCCTCCGTTTCGTCCAGAAGTCGGTGGCAAACAACGCCAACGACTACCCTGGGACAACCAGGTCCGCGGCGTTGGCCCCAGCGGGCGCGGATGATCCATCGCCCCAACGCCGGTGGATCATCCGGCGCCCTGCGAAACGAGACCAAACGCGGAACAGCCGAGGCCGCAGAGATCTATCGACGCGCATACTGACCATTTGAGTATTTTGGTCAGTATGTCTAATCTGAAGGCACGACGACAGACACCTCACGCAAAGCACTGATCGTCGGAGCCGGCATCGCCGGGCTGTCCGCCGCGACTGCCCTGAAGAAGGCGGGCTGGCACCCTGTGGTCGTCGAACGTGCGGCCCGCAGGCGTCGCGGCGGGTACTTCATCGCGATGTTCGGGAGCGGCCGGATCGCCGCAGCCCGGATGGGCCTGGAGAGAATCCCCAACCGGACCCCGGCCCAGGCACAGACATGCACGGTGGACCGGGCTGGCAACCGCAAACCTGGTCTCGGCTTCCAGGACCTGCCCAACGGGCCGTGGATGATGCTCCGGGGCGACGTCGAGCAGGCTGCCTTCGAGGCCCTGCCTAACGACGTGAGCATCCGCTTCTCCACCACACGCCGACCGCCATCTCCCAGGACGGCGACGGGGTGTCGGTCGTGCTGACAAACACCCAGACCCAGGAGTCGACGACGGAGCGGTTCGACCTGGTCGTCGGCGCGGATGGGATCCGCTCGACGGTGCGGCAGCTGGCCTGGGGCCCACATGAGCGCTATCTCCAACCGGCTCGGGTTTATGATCTGCGCCTTCGAGCTCCCAGGCCGCTGCCAGGTCTCGTGCAGCAGGAGGGCGCCGTCCTCTCCGAGCCGGGACGCTCGTTCTGGGTGTTCCCATTCGCCGACCACGCCCCCACGGTGCTGTTCTCGTACCAGGTCGACGACGTGGAGGCTGAGCGCGCAAGGGCCCGGCAGACCGGCGTCGTCCAGCGGCTGCGCGAGGTCTACGGCCCAGAACGGGCGACATGATGAGCGCAGCCATCGAGCGCCTGGAGAACACGGACGAGTTCCTGTTCGACTCGGTCGAGCAGGTCAAGGTCGATCACTGGCACGACGGCCGGGTCGTGCTGCTCGGGGACGCTGCCTGGTGCCCCACCCTGTACTCCGGGATGGGGGCGACGTCTGCGCTGGCGGGAGCCGACGCACTGGGTCTCATGCTCGCCAACACCCAGACGACGTCGAGACCGCGCTCTGTCGGCCTGGGAGAACAAGCTCCCGCCGGCGATCGCCGACTTCCAGCAGTCCGCCTACCCCATGCGCGCGATCTTCACGCAGACCTCAGCGAAAGAACAGCGCAGGCAGGGCATCAGCGTCGCGATGCGCCGGTTCATGTTCAAGTTCCCGGCGCTGATGAACCTGATGCTCCGGTCCAAGCACTTCCGGCTGCGCAACAGCGACTTGGCCGCGGACCTGGCCTGAGCGAAGCTTGGGTCATGACCACCATGTCTGTCGCGCAGAAAAGCAGCAGGGCCGCGAAGGTCCTCGCAGCCGCGGAGGAGCTCGTCGTGAAACAGGGTTCAAGGGCGTGACGATGAGCGCGGTCGCCCAGCGGGCCCACGTCGGCAAGGGCACCCCGTACCTGTACTGGAACACCAAGGAGGACCCTTCCTCGAGATCATCGCCCGCAGCCTCGCCGATGTGCCCACGACCTGGCGGTGCAGGGTCCGCGCCGAACCCGCGCTGGCGGTCGCCGGAACGGCTGCGTGGCCCTCAGCTAAAGGCCTGGCTGGGGCGTCCTCTGGTCCCGTGCCCTGCAGGTCACGGACGCCGACGTGCTCGGCGCGCTCCTCGACGATCCTCGCGCCCACGCCATCGCCGCTGAGAGCGGGCCTCCCGCGATCCTGCGCCGCCTCATCCCCCTGTGGCGGGGCACGGCACGGTCGGACCGACTGGTCGGCCGAGGAACAGGCGGCCGCTCTTGAACGTGCTCCTGATCGGCTATTTCGCCGCCCAGACACGCACCATCTCCCCGGGCATGGCAGAGGACCGGGCTGGGGTCCTGGGCATGAGCATCTCCGCCATGCTCCAGGCCTCTCAGCCCGCAAGGCTGACCGCGTCCCCCTGGCCAATAGGGTCAGCGACCTCCTCGACGAGCACGCGAGACAGCTGCAGGAACGCAGGCAGAGCACCGGCGCGAGCTGAGCCGCCTCGTCCCAGGGCACCAGGCCAGCCACCTGAAATACCGTCACCACGCTGCCATCCTCTGGGCCTGGACCGATCACGACGGCTGGGCCTGCCATGGCACACGCCGGCTCTCCCCTGGCCAGCCGCCCTGGGGCATCACGTATTGCGCGTTCTGCAGGTCGCTCATCCCGGGTTTGGCGCACCGGACTGGTCCGCGCCTGCCAGGTCGCGGACCATGACCAGCTCGTCGCCGTCGTCATGATGGACGACGAAACCAGCGCGGCAATACAAGCGTAAGGCCGGGTTTGCCCGCTGGACCGATAGGGAGACCCGCTGGTAGCCACGCGACCGCAGGTCGTCGAGCATCTGCCCCAACAGCGCAGTCCCGATCCCCCGGCCGCGATATCCGGGAAGCAGGGAGATGGACAGGAGCGGGGTCCTCTCGTCGAGGTAGCCGTACGCCTTGACCGTGCGCGCCCACACCGCGCCGACCACGCCGTCGCTGGTCTCCGCGACCAGGCAGTGGTCGCTGGGCAGGGTGCCGAACCCATCGATCAGGGGCCACGCCTCAGGATGATGAATGATCGAGCGAGGCGGGCTGTGGATCCCTCGAGGAACGAAGATCGCCTCGTAGAGGAAGTCCTCCAGCAGAGGGAGCTCCGACTCCTGGATCTCCCGGATCAGCACAGCCGCATCAGCAGACAGCACCTGGTCCTCCTATCTCGCCCCCACCAATCGTAATCCGTCGCCCGGCCCAGGCTAGGGGCAAACCTACTGTCCGGTAGGTAGCGGGTTTGGCAGGCAGACCAGCCTTGTGTTGCTACCTACCGGACCGTAGCGTCCCTACAGCTGCCAGCAGGAGGCCGCGGTGTAGGCCTCGACGAAGCCGCGGAAGGGGCCGTCCTGTCCGGTGAGCTCCGGCACCGTCCCGGCCTGCGCGACCCGCGCACCAGCAGGCGACGGCTCCAGGAACACGACCTGGTCGGCCTGCCGGATGGTGGACAGCCGGTGCGCGACCACCAGCACCGTGCGTCCCCGGGACAGTTCCCGGATGACCTCGGTGATCGCCGACTCGTTCTCGCCGTCGAGGGCCGAGGTGATCTCGTCGAGCAGCAGGACCGGGGCGTCCTTCAGAACGCCCGCGCGATGGACACCCGCTGCCGCTCCCCACCCGACAGGCTGACCTGCCAGGTCCGACTGAGGTGTCCCAGCCGTGGGGCAGGGCCTCGATGACCTTGTCGAGGCTGGCGCGGCGGGCCGCCGTCTCCAGCTCCTCGTCGGTGGCGTCCAGGACGGGCGATGCGCGGGTTCTCGCGGATGGTGGTGTCGAACAGGTAGACCTCCTGGAAGACCATCGACGTCATCGCCATGATCTTCGTGGCCGGCAGGTGACGCACGTCGACCCCGCCGATGGTCACCGACCCGGCCGTGACGTCCCAGAACCGCGCAGCCAGTCGCAATACGGTCGACTTGCCGGCCGGACGGGCCGACGAGCGCGAGTGACCTTGCCCTGCTCGGCGGTCAGCGACACCCCGTCGAGGACCGGCCGTCCCTGTTCGTAGGAGAACGACGTCACGCAGCACGATGCTGGTCCTGTCACGGGATGACCGACCTGGTCAAGGGCCGGTTCGGGCAGCGGTTCCGCGTCAGGATGGCGCTGACGGCCTTCAGCGACGACCGCGTTGTCGGCCTCCGACGCGTACAGAGACTCTTGTGGTCAGCGGCAGCAGCATCCGCGCGACCACGGTGATGATGGCCAGGTAGGCGACCACATCGAGGCTGTGCCCCCGCTGACGGGGCGACAGCCCCAGCGCCAGCACCAGGGCGAAGACAACGTTGATCACGAGGTTGAAGACCTGGGCTGGCCGCCCATGATGCGCAGGCCGTCGAGGGTGGCCTTGGAGTCGGCCTCATAGGACCTCCTGCACGGGCGCCCAGCCCTGCTCGCTCACCCGGTGGCCCGCACGCGGCTGCAGGCGGGCGAACTCGGGCGAGCCGTCCGGCGCAGCGGCGGCAGCCTGGTCCTCCAGCTCGTTGGCGCGGGTGGTGGCCGCGCTCATGAGCCGCCAGATGAGGTACAGCGGCACGATCGCGACCACCATGATGAGGGCCAGCGGCCATTCGACGAATCCGACGGCCACCAGCATGACCAGCGGCACGATGAAGGCGTTGCACAGGTTCGGGATGACCATCGAGCACAGGTGGGAGAGGGTGTTGACCTCCTTGGAGATCGCGTTGACGACGGCGGCCTCGCGTTTGGCGTTGAACCAGCCGAGCGGCAGCGCCAGGACGTGCTCGGCGACGCGCGTCGATCATCGTGTCACAGACCTCGAACACGCTCACCCGATAGGAGCGGAACATCGCGAAGGTGTCGACGGCAAACGTGACCGCCCCCAGCACCAGCACGGCGACCAGCCAAGCCGTCAGGGAGCCGTCGCGCGCGTAAAGGGCCCGCAGGAACGGGATCATGAGCGCCAGGGTGACACCCTGCAGGACGGCGGATGCCACGAACCAGCCGACGATGACGCGCATCTCGGCAGCATTGACGACCTGGGAGACGAGTTTCCACATGGTCATTCCCCTTCCTCGGTGACGGTTGCGGAGACGGCCAGGTCCTGGCTGTGCCCGCATGGCCGCGTAACGCCCGCCGGCAGCCAGCAGCTCGTCGTGTCTCCCCCGCTCGGTGATCTGCCCGTCCTCCAGCACGAGGATCTGGTCGGCGTCGCGGATGGTGGTCAGCCGGTGGGCGATGATGATGACGGTCCTGCCCTCCGCCAGCCTCGTCAGCGCCTGGTGGATGTCGCGTTCGGACCGCGGGTCGGCCTGGGCGGTGGCCCTCGTCGAGCACCAGGATGGGTCGCGTCCTGGAGGTACGCCCTGGCGAGGGTGACGCGCTGCCGCTCGCCGCCGGAGAGGAAACCACCCTCCTCGCCCAGGATCGTGTCGTAGCCCCTTCGGCGGGCGCATGATCCGGTCGTGGACGCAGGCGGCGCGGGCGGCGGCCTCTGACCTGCTCGCGGGTGGCGCCGGGCCTTCCCAGCGCGATGTTGTCGAGACGAGAGTCGTTGGTCAGGGCGACGTCCTGCAACACGATCGCGACCCGCGACAGCAGCCACGCGAAGGTCGCCTCCCAGCACGTCGACCCTGCTGATCCTGACCGCCCCCTGGCCGACGTCGTGGAAGCGGGCGACGAGCCGCGCCAGGGTGGACTTGCCGCCGCCGGATGGGCCGACGAGCGCCAGTCACAGTCAGGCTCGGCAGTGAAGGGAAACCCCCTTCAATACGCGGGCGTATCGGAGCTCGTAGGCGAAGGTCACATCATCGACCTCGACGCGGCCGGGGGCGTCGCCATCACCCTGGTCGAAGGTGCCCTGGGGCATGGGGTCCTCGGACAGCAGAGCAGCCGTGGACTTGGCGGCCATGTTGGACTCGTAGATGTGCTGCGCCAGGCCGATCATCACCGTCACGCCCTCGGGGAGTCCCGGAGCCAGGAGGAAGAACGGCAGGGTGGCCGACAGCTCGGTCCAGCCCTGGGAGGTGAACACCACGGCGAGGATCGCGACGGTGGCGAACACCGTCGCCGGGCGCAGCAGCGCGCCCAGCAGGCTGATGGACTTCCCGGACTGGCTGACCCACTGGTACGACAGGTCCGAGAAACGGTGGCGGGCGGCACTGAAACGGGTGCGGGTGGCGTCGGTGGCCTGGAAGTTCTTGATCTCCTTGATGCCCTCCAGCATCTCGACGGTCGCGGAGGCCAGCCCCGTCTGCGCCTCGCCGAACCGCGCTGGTGATGTCACCGTAGCCGCGCATGGTGGTGCCCGCGATCACCACGAAAGCCAGCACCCACAGGCCGAGCAGCGCCAGGGCCAGGCGCCAGTCCGTCCAGAACAGATAGATGCCCCCGGTCGCGACCCCGACCAGGGCGTTGGTGACGTCGCCCGGCACGTGCGCCACGAGCGTGTGGATGGCGGCGGTGTCGTCGCACACGGTCTTGCGGATGGCGCCGTGGGGATCTGCGCCACCTGCCCAGGGGCAGGCGACCGAAGGCCTCCACCAGGGAGGCCGCGCAGCCGGTGCCGCAGCTTGGCCTCGGCCAGATGGGTGACGCCCAAACCCATCAGGTAGAGCAGCTGGGACGCGAACAGCGCGACGACGGCGATGACGGCCCACACCCAGGGTTGGACGCCCAGCCCTGCAGGTCGCCCTCCTGCAGCCAGATGGCCGCCATGTCCCTGAGCGCGATGAACGGCACCACCGCCAAGACCGCCCCTGATCGCGGTCAGGGATGCCCGAAGGATCATCGCCCCGCGAGCGGGTCGTATGAGGTCACCGATGGTGACAGCCATTGTTCTCCTCCTGTTGCTGATATTTCAAATACGGTTGAGGCTGGATCACCCGAGCCACCACCACAGACCGGCGGTCGCCACCCACACGGCCCCGACGACCACCGCGTCGCGCATCCGCCACGGCACGTCGATGAGCTCTGTTCGTCTCGGATGAGCGCCAAAGGCACGCGAGTCCATGGACAGGGAGCCACCCGTTCGGCGTGCTGGATCGCGAGGATCATCAACGGCACCACCGAGGACAGCCAGCGCGCGACGGGCGCCAGCACACCCCAGCGACGTCCGATACCCTGCAGTGCGTGCGGTACGCAGGATCACGAAGTCCTGGCGGAAGCGGGTGACGAAGGCGATGGCTGCAATCCCCGCCGAACCAACGCGATAGGGCAGGCGGAATGTGCTGGTCAGAGTACGCACCAGGCTGTCGGGATCGGTGCTGATCCCGGACAGCAGCACCAATGCGATCAGGGCCGCGATCCCGGTGCCCGCGGTCAGGGTGTCGCCCCGCTCGAAGAAACGCGCCTCGGCACCGGTCCCGCTGAGGGCCGAGAAGCCCAGACCATCAGGGCCGCGATAGCCCAGACGCCGGCCACCGAGCCGATGGTGTGCGGCGCAGCGTGGCGCGGGCCGCGACGATGAGACACGCAGGCCAGCGTCATGATGGCGAGGTTCAGTGCCAGGTTCCTGAGGACAAAGACCGCCACCATGGCAGGCAGCAGCGCCAGGAACATCGTCAGGGGTTCAGCCGGTGAGCAGGCCACGCCGTTTCCGGGGACGTTCTGGGACCGTGGCCTCGGCAGGAGCGGCGGACGCCGGCGGCCTGTCCTCAGCCGCCAGGGGGCAGGGCGAGCAGGTGGGTGCAGTGGCTGAGGCCAGCTCCAGGGTGGTGGGTGGCCATGATGACGGTCCGTCCCTGGGCGCGCAGCTCGTCGATGAAAGCCATCAGCTCGCGGGTGTTGTCCCAGTCCTGCCCGTAGGTGGGCTCGTCCAGGACCACGACGTCACGTTCTCGCTGACCATGGTGGCAACGGTGAGGCGGCGGCCCCTGCCCGCCAGACAGGGGTGAGGGGATGGTGGGAGCGGTGCCCCGTCAGGGTGGAACTGTTCCAGCAGGTCATCGACCCGCACGCAGCCGGCGTGCCGCCGACGGACAGTTCGGCCTCGACGGTGGAGGCGACGAACTGGTGTTCGGGATTCTGGAACACGTATCCCACCGGATGCTGGCCATGTCTGACGGGCTGCCCGCAGACGGTAGCGCGGGTGGCGGTGGAGCCCACCAGCCCTGCCAGCGCGGACAGCAGCGACGACTTGCCGGCACCGTTGAGGGTCCGATCAGGGCGACGAACTCGCCGCCACCCAGCCGCATCGTCACCTCGGGGATCGTCCCGGGACGCCCAGGCCGACCACATCGACGTGAGGCGTCTCGTCGGCGGCCCGGTCGTCGATGGTGTCGATGACCGGGATCCGCCGCCACCTCGGGACTGCGCTCGAAGCTGCGCACCTCGCCGGGGACGCGAAGTCGCTGAGCTGCGGGGCCAGCCCGGACGCGGTCCCGGCGCGCAGGTCTCGCGGCAGCCAGTCCCGGCGCCGGCCAGCTCGTCACGGTGCTGGCCGAAGACCTCGCCCGGTGGCCCGCAGGCTATGATCCGGCCGTCAGCGTCAAGCGCCAGGACCCGGGTCGACGATGGGCGGCACCGGGTCGAGGTCGTGGTCGATGACGACGACCCCCATGCCGCCGGCGACGCCCCGCGACCAGTGTAGAAGTCGCGCTGGCCGGCGTCGATGGTGCTGGTGGGTTCGGTCGAGGACCAGCAGCCTGGGACGCATGGCGAGGGCGACGGCCACCGCGAGGCGCTGCCGCGCCCGCCGGACAGCGTCCAGGGGATCGTCCCAGATCCGGTCCAGGAGCCCGACGCTGTTCAGCGCGTCCACCACCCGCGAGCTGATCTCGTCGCGGGGAAGGCACAGGTTCTGCAGCGGGAAGGCGACGTCGTCGTGAACGGTCCGGGTGACCACCGCAGCGTCGGGATTCTGCCCGACGTAGGCGATGTGACCGGAGATGAGCTGGACGGAGGCGTCGGCGATCTCGGTGCCGGCCAGCTGGAGACTGCCGGAGTACTCGGAGGCTAGGCAGTGGGGCACGAGACCGCACAACGCACGCACCAGGGTGGTCTTGCCGCAGCCCGACGGGCCGATCACGGCGGTGACCTTCCCCGCCAGCTGGTCGAAACTGACCTGCCTCAGGATCCACTCCTGCCTTCCCAGGTAGTGCACGGAAAGATCGCACCTTGCCAGGACATCGTCCCCGGCGACCTGGGCCTGGGAACCGGCCATGTCGCTGGGCCCGGTGAGCACGTCGCCGGGCTCAGGCATCGTGGTCGATGGCGATGCCGGCCCGGTGAAGCAGGTGCGCCAGCAGGATGCAGATCCCGCCGCCAGCGAGCGCGGAGACCACGGAGATCGCGACCCCGACGGGGATCAGACCCACGTTCCCCAGCGCGGAAAGGGCCGCGGCATATATGAGCCCGTTCAGCAGCCCGAAGACGGCGGCGCTGACCAGGTAGGCCCACCAGGTCCACTTCCGGTAGAGCATGACGGCCAGGGGCACCTCGACGAAGAGGCCGCCCAGGAAGTTCCCGACGATGGCCGAGGGCCCGTAGGGCGTGGCGAAGATGGAGATGACACCTATGATCAGGGACGCGATCATGACTGCCCCCGGGCGTCTGACCACCACGGCGGGCAGCAGGTAGGGGATCACCCAGAGCCCCATGATGGCGCACCCGATCATGATTCCGCCGGGCGTGGCCATCAGCGGCCCGCCGACGTAGTTGAGGGGGATCACCAGGATCAGGGAGACGACGGCCAGCGCCGCGGTCATCATGAGGTTCCGGGTGCCGAGCACCGAGTTCGCCAGCCTTGCGCGAGGAGGAGCGGACGGTGGTGGTGCCCTCTGGTGTTGCAGACTCAGTCATCATTCACTTTCAGCTAGCACGGTCAATCACGGGCTCACCAAGCTACGCCTAGCTTTAGTTGACATCCATACTCATATCAAAATGAATGTTCACTTCCAAAAATCAGCTGTCCACCGGCAGGGACACCGCATCGCCCTGGCCGATGTCGCTATCGCCGCTTCCCGGTGGCCGCTCGCCCGCACACGACAGGGCCAGCCCATGCGGTGGACCCGATGCGCTCCACAGGACCCCTGGCCACCGGCCGCCTGGCGCCGGGGCGCTGGCTGGATTCATCCCCGCCGACTCCATCAGCAGGGTCTCCGACGTGACATATCCCTATTTGCAATGGCAAACTTGGCTTGCGGGATGGATCCCGCCTGCTGCACTGATCGTGGCCACCGGCTGCGGTGCAGCAGCCTGCCGGTTCTCTCTCCAGGGGCCACGCTGCCGCACACCCGCACAGTCATTCTCCTCCCCACCAGACTCAACACCGGACGGGACCTCGCGCTGTTCGGCGACAAGAACTAGTCGGCTACCGGGAAACGTGCTCCACGTGAGCCGAAGACTCCAGGAGCCGTCTCCTACCCTCAATCCGCAGGCAAGGCAGGTGCAACGGTGAACCGCATATCGATCACATTGTCGGCCCGGATTGCGTTGGCGGTGACAGGAGCCGTGTTGATCGGCTGGGTGTGTTCTAGTCACTGACAACACCCGCATCCCCCATCAGCCTGGGGTTCTTTGAATGGGTGTGGCTGTTCATCGGAGTGACGGTATCGGCCTTGACGTGGTTGTATTTGTCATCCGATAAGGCAGATATTCAGAGCGAATTCCCCTGGCCGGTGGTCATTGGCGGATATCTGGTCTCGGCTCGGCTGTTCTACCTGTGGGGCGAAAGAGCGCAACATGTCCTGGCCCCCACCGTGCTGGCGACCGGGCTGGGAAATACTGACCTTGACAACCGCAGCCTTCTGCGACTTCGATCATCCGGGACGTCAGAAGCCGTAACGACCCGGGAACTTCCGACTCACCCGAGGAGACCACATCATCTCCAGATGACAAACCGTCACAGCTGATGTGGCTGCGGGCATTCGTCACCAAATTACGCCGCCCGGCTTTCTGGGTAGGTGCCCTGGCAGCTTTCCTGGCGTTCACCGTCGTCGCCGGAGCCTGTTGTCGATGAGCTTCCAGCCGATCTCCACCACCGCGCCCGGCCAGCAACCCTACCCTGCCATGCCCGGCTCGGTCAGCGGCAAGGTGGCCTGGACCACCGTCGTGGAGGGCGCCCCGCTGGATGAGGCTGCGGGCACGCGCGGCCCGCTCATCGCGGTCGAAAACGGCGTGATCGCCCTCGACGCAGCCGACGGCCACGTCCTGTGGGAGCACCGGCGGAATTCCTCAAAACTGAGTTAGATGGCACTCGTTCAATCCCGTCAATCAGTACCTGGCGACCAGCCCCGATGGCGTCTACGCAGCCATCATGTTCAACGGCGAAGACGTCGTGGAGGTCCTGGAGACAGCTACTGGCCGCGTCGTCGCTCAGCGATCTGTGGGGGAAGCCCGGGGTGCAGCTCACCAACCAGGTGGCGTGGATCGCGACGAAGGCGTCCGCCTCATCGGACGGCAGCATCATCTGGAACAAGATGCACCTGAAGAGAGATGAAAATGTCACGAGTCTGGACTCAAAGTTCATCAGCCAGACGGATTGCATCCCGCGCCGTTCCCTGCTCTATCGTCATGTTCTCTGACCTGATCCGGACGACTACCAGCGCGTCGACAACCCTCATCGATGGCACAGGGACCGCGTGAACACTGCCCACGGCTGGATGGCGCAACTCGCGCCCTAGGACTTCAGATCCTGGGACTTCGAAAGCCACCACACTGCAGGCCTACTCCCTCAACACAGGCCAGACGGTGCCGCTCGGCGATTTCCTGACAGGGTCCTGCATACCTCCGAGACCCGCCTAGTGCTGGCCCGCGATGGCCAGGGTGGCGGTGTTCGACCCTGGCACCGCAACCATCAGCGATCCCATGCCTTACCCGGGCCTCCGATGGCACTCCCCAACTCTGAGGACATCAACGACGTGGGAAAGGCCTGGCCCACCGGCGACCTCTACACCGTCGATTGGAGAACAACAGGCGGTCCTCACCTTGCTTTGCGCCGTCCGGGCACATCCGTCGATGTGCCTGTGGAGCTCCGCAAACGCTCCGAAGCTGAAACGACATTGTCCGGGCCACCAGCTGAGGCTGCTCCCGGCTGCGTCATGGTCCAGAAACACGATGAGACAGCGAAGTAGCGTGCGCAAAATCGACAAGACCCTCCTGGCTTGTGTGAGGTGATGAAGGGATGAACCGCTTATCAGCCCTGCTGTCCGGAGCCCGGATCATCCTGCTATTGGTAGGGATCGGACTGGTGATCTGGAGCACCCGCCTATATCCGACGCTTCCCATCACCATGAGCCCATCAGAAGCCGACTGGGCGGCAATCGTCCTCGGAACCTGCTGGTCCCTCACATGGTGGCTGTTCGCCGGCGGGAGAGCTTCCGGATCCCAGTGCCCGCAGTGGCTCGCCGTGGTGCCACGATGGTTTACCGTCACGAGCACTGTCGCGGTGGAGCCCTGGCGTCGTACCCGGCTGCTGGCTTTGTGGGCTGGCTCAACACAGGTGACGATTCCTCAGCCCGGACGCCTCACGGCAGGCCTCGCCATCCTGGCGCTGACCGGCGCCGCCACCTGCGACGCCACGGTGAAAATCTCAGGCTCAAACCCCCAGGAAAACCCCTCAAACAAATCCTCAAACCCAGCGCCTGGCTGGGCGGACTGGCATCGCTACTGGCACTCGCACTCATCAGCGCGGCATGATGTGGCAGCTCACCCTAAGCCGATAGCCGCCACCGCCGCACCTGGCACCGAGCTCTATCCCGACCTGCCCCAAGCCGTCACCGGCAAAGTCGCCTGGGTTAAGGTCCTCGATGGCGCCTCATTCGACGGCGAACCCGGGCTCCGAGGCCCCATCATCGTTCAAAAACACGGCATCACCGCCCTCGATGCAGACGACAACACGCTCTGGGGAACGCCACCGCACCAACCTGAAGATATGCGAACTGAATTTAAAGAGCTGGAACGGCAGAAGAAAAAGTACCTATTGACCAGCTCCGACCGCCATTTCGCCATGGTGAATTTTCTGCTCCAGAGAAACGATGGGAAAAAGACCAAGGAGGTCAGCATAATCGAGATCCTGGACACTGCCACCGGCGAAGTCGCCGCCGCAGAAACCACCATCGACGATAAGCCGATGGATTCCGCCGGCCTCTCCTCGGCAAAGGCGCTGGCCGGCTTCCGCCTACTAGGCAGTGACGGCACGCGCTACATCGATGAGGTCGAGATGCCTCAACAATCCGGTTCCAGCAATTCCTCAAATCCCAAGATTGCTCTCGCGAAAGCCCAAGTGGCGGATGCATCCGAGCCGAGCAGGACAGCAGAGCTGCGAAATCTTCTCGTCAACAAACTGCTTCTCCACGGGGGACGACTGAGGGTGCCGGAGGTCAACGGCTGGGTGGCGCAGGCAACGCAGACACCAGGCACCACAGAGCCGGACTCATCCCCACACATCCAGGCATACTCCCTAACGGACGGCCGCACGATCCCCCTGGGTCAGTTCAACGACATCGACGGCGCCTCCAGAACCCGACTGGTGTTGCGCCGTGACGACCAGGTAGCGGTCTTTGACCCCAGCACCGGCAGCATCACAGACCTCATGCCACCCCCGCTGACCTACCAGACAGCCTGGACATACAAGACCTGGAGAAGACCTGGCCCACCGGCGACCTCTACGCCATCACCTGGGGCATGTCAGATGGCCCACATCTGAGGCTGCACCGCCCGGCACATCCACCGACATCCCCTGCCGACCTGCCCGCGGCCACACCTCTGCTGGTCGACTGGCGCATTCTTCCTGACACCTGGGCCGCCCCCGGCTGTGTCATCACCAGAAAGCAAGGCGCGGTGGTTCACCACAAAGCCAGGTCCGACAAGACCTTCCTGGCCTGCGTGAGGTGAGAGAACCCGATGCCTTCTACTGACGGCGCAGCACCGCAGCAGAAAAATTATTGACCCATGGGTCCAATACCGCTACCCTCGACGTCATGGGCAGGCCTCGGACCTTCGACGACGACGCGGTCATCGACCGCGCCATGGAGGAGTTCTGGGCCAACGGCTACCACGCGACCTCCCGGCTCGCCTGGCAGGTGACAGGGCTCGCGAAGGGCGGCAGCCTGTACAACGCCTTCACCAGCAAGCGGGCGCTGTTCGACAAGTGTCTTGACCGGTACCACCAGCAGATCACCGATCTCGCGAAGGGTCTCCTGGACCATCCGGGCAGCACCAGGGAATGCCTCACCGACGCGCTGCGGTCCGTCGTCGACTCCGACCTCGCACAGCCGCAGCGCCGGGGCTGCCTGATCGGCAATACCGCGGTCGAGCTCGCGGGCCACGACCCTGAGATCGCCCGCAAGCTGCGGCGGATGGAGACGAGTCGACGAGCTGGTTCGCAGAACGCATCCGGCGCGGCCAGTGCGCGGGCGACGTCCGGGCCGACCTCGACGCGGACGCCTTCGCCCACCACCTCGCCACGACGCTCGCGGGCCTGCGGGTAATGGCCATGACCCACGATGCCCCGACCCTCTACGGGGTGATCGACACCGCACTCGCGGGACTCTGACGTCGTGAACACAGAAGCCCGCGCTTTCACACACCCAAGTTTTAGACCGATAGTTCAAAAAGAAAGGCTGCACATGGACCTACACCTTGAGGGAAAGACCGCACTCGTCACCGGCGCCAGTCGGGGAATCGGGCTGGCCGTCGCCCGGGCGCTGACCGCCGAGGGGGTCCGCGTTGCCGGGGCTGCCCGGACCATCACGCCGGAGCTGGCAGAAGTGGCCCAGACCGCCATCGCCGCAGATCTGTCGACGCCCGAGGGGGCCGCATCCGCGGTCGGGACGGCGCTGGCGGAGTTCGGCGGCCTCGACATCCTGGTCAACAACGTCGGCGCCGGCGATCTCGACCACATGGGCCTGGGCGGGGTTCCTGGACAGCGACGACTCCCAGTGGCACCACCTGCTGAACCTCAACCTCTTCAGCGCGGTCTGGACCTCCAAGGCGGCGCTGCCGAGCCTCATCGAACGCCGGGGGGCGATCGTGAACCTGGGATCGGTCAACGCCCGTTTCCCCTCCACCGGCCCGGTCGGCTACAGCGAGGCGAAGGCCGCGCTCGTCGCTTTGGCAAACGCCTCAGCGAGGAGTTCGGTCCGCAGGGCGTGCGGGTCAATACCGTCTCCCCGGCCCGGTCGGGACCGGCCTGTGGCGCGACCCGACGGCTTTGGCGCCCAGGTCGCAGCCAGCGAACGGCGCGCCCCACGCCGACTTCCTGACCGCCATGCCCGCCACCTTCGGCATCACGTCCGGGCGGATCAGCGAGCCGGAGGAGGGTCGCGGCGCTGATCGCCTTCCTGGCTTCCCTGCGGCCGGGAACATCACCGGCACTCGAGATCATCGCCGACGGAGGGATCATCAAGACCACCAGAAATCACACGGGGTCGCTGGGGCTATTCCTCCCAGCGGCCCTCCCCGGTAGTAATCCGACTGCCTCCAGCAGACCGGGGAAACGCCAGTCCGACGACGTGGTCGCGGCGGGTGATCCGGCGATGCTTGCCCAAGACCTCGTGTGCATCAGCCCAGATTTCCGCAGCACCCTCAGGTGATGCGGAGAGGGTGGATTTCACGACGTCATACTCCAGATCACCGCAGTAGAGCGGCCTTCGTCGGCGATGCGGCGCAGTATGTCGCGGCGGGTGGATCGGACAGTGCCCAGCACCGCGTCCAGACTGAGGTCAGCCGCAGCCGGATGGGATACCTCCCTGGCCATCTCCACACACTCCGATCCACCGATTGTTCGACGAGAACCCAACCATTGACGCTACCAGCTCGCCCCTCGTGCGACACAACCCATCGCCACACCAGGTTTGACTACTCCACCCTGTTGAACAATTCTTAGTTCGACGAATATCGAATGAAAGGAGTGGTCATGCCCAGCCATCAGAAAACCGTCAGCGAGCCGGTGATGGGGGTGCTGTCGTTCTTCACCCTTTTCGTGATCGGAACCGACACCTTTCTCATCACTCCCCTGCTGCCGCTGCTGCAGCGTGAGTTCGGCGTCCCACTAGCGCAGGCGGGCTGGCTGGTGTCGGCCTACGCCCTCGGGTATGCGCTATTCGCCCTGGTCGCAGGCCCAGTCTCAGACCGCAACGACCGCCGCGCAGTCCTACTGGCCGGCGTGGCGGCCTTCACGGTGTTCACCGGCGCCTGCGGTCTGACGTGGAGCTTCTGGTCCATGTTCGCCACGCGTTTCTTGGCGGGTGTGGGAGCAGCCTTCGTCAGCCCGCAGATCTGGGCAGCCATCCCGATGGTGTGTGCCGCGTGGGTCGGTCATCAAGGCCGCGGGTATGCGACGGCAGGCCTGGCGATTGCCCAGGTGGCTGGCATCCCGATCGGTTCCTACCTGTCGGCTCAGGACCGGCGGCTTCCCTTCTTCGCGATCGCCGCAGCCAGCGTCCTGCGCGGAGTGACGTTGTTCGCAGCGTTCCCGAACGTCGACCATCCACCAGCTCAGAAGGATCCTCGACTACCGGGGGTCTCGGGTCTGCAGGTCCTGAGGGTGTCGCTGCGTGGCGTATCTCGTCTTCCAGGCGGGTTGCCTGGCGCGTTCTCGTTCATCGCCTCGTGGCTGGCCAGGGACTCCCGGCGCGGCGCAGACCGACCTCGTGCACTCCATGATGGTCATCGGTATCGGGCAGGGAATAGGGTCGCTCGCCGGCCCAAGGCTGGTGGCAAGGATCGGCGAACGCACCTCGCTGTGGGCCGGGATCATCGTCGTCGGCTGTGGCTTCCTGACCGCCTCGGCGATGCCGTCCCGGTGGAGCGCGACCGCTGCGTTCGCCATCACGATGCTGGCTGAAGCACTGTCCCCGGTGATGATGGGCAGCTGCTAGAGTCACGCGGGACAGGTCCGAGGGACGGTGTCGTCATATCGAACACCGCAACTGTATTTGGGAACCTCCGTCACGGGCGCGATCGGTGGCACCCTGCTGACCATCCTGCCCGGCTACTGGGGTATCAGCGCCTTTACCGCCACGACCTTCACCCTGGCCCTGGGCATCTACTGGCAAGCAGGGGCCTTTCAGCGCCAAGAGCAAGCCATCGTGTAAGGCTACGTAAGCAGGGCGGCCTCCAGCTCGTCCCGGGCCTTGAGCATCGCGGGGCTGTACCAGAACACAGCGACCGCCCTTCACCGCGACCGGCCGCACTGGCTCCTTAGCGCCCGGCCGTCGGCTGCGGTGAAGGGTGGGCCTCGTCGAGCTTTAGGGCGCCGGGATCCGGCGGAGGGCGTCGCTGATTTTAAGATGCGGATACCGCAACTCATCAACAATATTGACCAGGCCCAGGCGGCGCAGCACATCGTTGGGGTAGGTGCCTGCGCCCACCCAGATCCAGGGGTCCCGCCACACTGGGAGCGCCACCCGGGCCGGTCAGCCTCGGCGGCCGGTTCCCACACCCTCGCGGGCCTTGTCAATCCAGTCGGTCTCCACGCAGTCCGAAGGCCTCCCCGGAACAGCCGGTCCAGGCTATCGAGGGCCTCGGCGATGCTGTCGTGCGGGTCACCCACACAGGGATTCCGGCAGCCCGCAGCCGGTCGACGTCGAACGGCGGTTCTCCTCCTGGTTGCACACCACGAGGTCGGGATGAAGCGCGGCGATGAGGTCACGATGGGTTCTTGGTGCCCCGCACCAGGTGACGTCGAGTCCAGCGGATGGGTGCACCAGTCCGTAGTCGTGACGAGCACCCTCGGGCAATAGTGACGGCGATCGCCTCCGTCAGGGACGGCTACTCAGCGACACCACCCGCCTGGGTGGCCTCACGCAGGGCAACATCAGAACCGAGATCATCCAGCACGGCACCCACTCTTCCACGCCGAGAGCACCACGATGGCTCTGTTTGCTGGCATCACAACGGGCAAACGTGATGGAGCAGCAGACCGGCACGGTCCGTGGGGGGGAGTTCTTCGAAGCCATTGAGTTTGAGGGGCTCAACCATCAGTCAACCTCCACGGCATCACTGGCAACATTCTACACCATTCTCATATCTCCAGTTTCAGTGCTCGCCCAGTACGATGCGATCACGCTCACTGCGCTAGGCCTTATCTGGGCCTATGACAAGGACGCCGCAGACGGAAGCTGTCAAATTTCTTTTCTCTGTCTAAATGAAGGCCGCTCTATGCGTTATTTGAGCTCAACTGCCTCTTTCTGCAAGTGATTTCAGATTCACTGAATAATCGAGACACCACTGCTTCCTCTTTTGCAGAACAAGAAACTGTTGGCATGGCGCTCTGACCGGTCGGGTTGCATATTCGTGCACGAGACCGCAGCTGGCACGGGAGGTCGCTCCTAACCGCAAGTCGACTGCTCTACTCCACTCTACCTTGGTCACGTGGAACAAGTTATGACACCGAGTCGAGGTCCCTAGGTCTGCGCTAGAGTGACGTCGCGTTGCACCGGGCCAACACCGTCTTTCGAGGTCCTGCTGACTCTGCAAACGTGGTCGGCAGCGCAGCAGTTATTGTGGTGACCCAGTTCACCGGACACTCTCCGCCTTCACGCGCTACCAGTTGACAGTGAGTCTCAGTGTATGGCTGTCCTCGACGTTCTCGTGTTCAGGACTCTCGTGGGGGCTGATCTGGCACGGGGTGAAGAACCTGCTGCTAGCGCAGGTCGTCAAACGGATGACGTCCGAGGACCGCAAAGCTCGTTGCCTCCTCGCGGATGTGCACCGCGAGTTCAGCGTCGCGGAGATGACGCCGGCGTTACTCTGAGCGACGTGTCTCGGTTATCGACATGATCAAGGTCGCCGCGGTCGAACGTTCGCCCGGCCCCTCGCCAGCTTTCTACCACCTGTACAGTCACATCGCCGTGATACCCAGTCGACGATTTCGTCACCTTGTTCCTCGACGACCAACTCACTCGACGCTGTCGTCGACAGGCGGGTGTCATCGCGGCTATCGCTGGCGGTCGTCGGCGCCGCCCTGTGCGGCCCACTGACGCGCATCCGTGGACGGAACTCTGCCCGGGCGAACTGTCGAGTAGTCGATAAACCTGTGAGACTTTGTTCAAGATTCATCCTGGTCCCGTCCAGGTAACCAGCTCTTCGCTGTCAGGCCCCAGCGTTCGCTATCATCTTCGCCCTCATCACGGAGCTCACCTCGTCACGGGACGCTTACGCAGCCGAGATCGAGGCAGTCTCGTTGCGGACGCCAGACCGTCAAAGTCATTGACGCATGACCTCAATCGTAGTCTGTAGGCGGAACTGTAACCGGATTCATCGCCGGTCTGACGGATTCTGCCTCCGGGATCATCCTCACAGAAATGCGCCCATGGGACCTGTCCTGGGTGGCCGTCTGATCGCCGCCAACTCCACTGTGCTGAGCTGATCTCACCAGCACGGACGACTTTTCTCTAGCCACCGGAAACGCCCTCATCTGCGGTCTTCCGGCATGTTCATTTTCTAAAAGGAGAAACGCTTGCTCGATGTCGCCTCTGTCCACACCGCTTGTCTCCGCTCGCGCCTTTCCTCGCGCGTTCTTCGACCGCATGTTCCGCACCAAAGCGCCGCTGTCGTCGACGGGGACCGCCGCTGGTCATGCCTGAGTGACCTGGCCACCTCGGTACAGCAGCTTTGCTGAGCTCTCTCATCGCCTGCGGCCTGCAGCGGGCGACCGTGTGGCGATGATCGCCCCTAACTCCGCAGAACTCCTGATCGCCCACTTCGCCGTCCCAGAGCAGCAGTGTGGGTGTCATGAGCCCTCAACGCGGATGGCACCCCCGAGATCCTGGCATCTTGGAGCACTGCGAGGCGGCGTACTGCTTCGTCGACCTGGCACACCAGCCGCCTACCCACACAGTTTTACCGCGGGTCGCTGCAGTCTTCCTGCTCCCCTGACGCTCAGGGACGGGTGCGCCCTCCACTCCGGGCGTCCCGTGACTGCGCAGTTCACGGCGCGGCGCGAGCGACATCACTGGATGGCCGGATCACTCCCGAGCAGGACCTGATCTCGATCAACTACACCTCGGGTACTGCACCGGGCGACCGAAGGAGTCGTAGCAACCATCGAGGCGCGGCCCTCAACGCGCTGGAGCCCAGATCCATCACCAGGCGCTCGACTGCCACTCTGTGTATCTGTGGACGCTGCCGATGTTCCACGCGTAACGGCTGGTGCGTGCCGTGGGCAGCGAGTGGGCACGGGAGCACCGCAGGTGTGTGCTGCTGCGCGCGGTCGCTTACGAGACCGTGTGGAACCTCGTCAACCGCGAGGTCACCCACCTGTGCGGGCGCTACCGTCCTCAACATCATTACGCGATGAGTTGCGGGCCGGGAGCTGCGTCACCCGCTGACAGTCACCACAGCTGGCGCAGCCCCACGGCATAATTGAACGCCCGGTGAAGCTCGGCATCACGGTGATTCATGTCTCGGCCTGACCGAGTCGTACGGCTTTCACTGTGTGTGTCGAACCACAGACTTCCTGGTCTAACCTGCCCACCCACAAGCGGGCTCTCGCTCCGGCTCAAGGGTGTCGATGCTCACCGCCGAACCCGTGAGGGTCTATCACCACGGACGACACAGCATGACGGACGTACCTGCGAACAGTACGCGCGTCGGCGAGATCGTGCTGCGCGGCAACACGGTGACGTCCGGTACTTCCAGAGACAAGGCGGCTACTACGCACGGCTTTCCGCGAGTGGCTGGTTCCGCGGTGACCTGGCGGGTGCATGCACCTCGACTGCGACATCGAGATCGTCGACCGCGCCAGGACCTCATCATCTCGGGAGGCGAGAATGTCTCCACGATTGAGTGGACAACTCGCCGCCCATCCAGCGGTCGATGATGTGGCCGTGGTGGGACACCGACGGTACTGGGGTGAGATCGTCGTCGCCACGTTGTCGCCACCACGTCCGTGGGCGGCTGCCTGGGCAGCTTCGCTCGCAGCTCGCCGATCAGATCGGAAAGCAGTCTGTGACCAGCACGCATGACATCGACAGGAAAAGTGATGAAACAGAACCTACGCGAACACAAGATTGACAGCACTAAGCTGCCCCGACAATCTGAGACGAGCAACAAATCGGTCGGACTCGAGGTGGCCTGACCGAGCCGTCACGATCACCAACCGCAGAGGGAAGACACACTGGGCGTCGCGTCGTTGCAACAGGGACCGAGGCTCCTCGCCCCGATGGTTCCAGACCAGCCACTCGAGAACCGGCCGCTGCACCACCGTATGTCGGGACAACGTGTGTGGCCGAGCTCACATATCGGGTATCCATGAGCGGTGCAGGGTATTGTCCATACCGGATTTGCCGGGTGTCTCAGCGCAACTTCAGCCCGTCGTCGTTGATGGTGCCCATGCGCCACGCGACCCCGGCTCCCTTGAGTCCCCGCTTCACGGTTTTTACGAGTGCGTAGCTCGGCGAGAATCGAGGTTCCGGTGTCTAGCCACGCTGGCCCGCGTGTTAAGACTCGACCGTAAGTCGCCCTGCTTCGGAGGTAAGTCTGGTTACGTCGGTGATCCGTACTCTCGGGCTGAGGGCTTGCTTCCGGCAATCTCAGTGACATCGTTATGCATGTGCCTGGAACAGCGTGGTTGACTTCGGGTACGCTGCTTCTCCTCAGTGGACGGTGCCTCTGAAGGATGTCGAGCTCAACAACGCTACAGGCCTTACCAGGAGACGATATGAACATCGCCCCGCCGCTCAGGGGCCGTGTGGCGTTTAACCGGTACGCCCATGTAACATAGAAGATGTTGTCACCCAGGACCAGGGCGACAGATTCCCGCCCACATGCTCGGCACCTAAATACCGCGTTCGCGCGAGCCCACTGGGGAACCCTCCGATCGTGTAATATTGATTCCCCACTGGCTTCCATCGCGCAGCCTATGAAAATGCCTCAGCATCATGGGGGTGGTGATGACCCAGGATGTCGCGCATCCCTGCGAGCATAAGCGTGCTCAACGGATAGACCATCGGTTTGTCGTATACCGGTTATCCGTTTAGACGACCCGATGGTATGGGGATGGAGACGCGTACCAGACCCGCCTGCCAGATACAATTCTTCACTACTTACCCTTTTCAGTACTTTGTTGTGGCTGACTGCGCACCGAGTCGGCGCACATATTCACGGGAGGCCCGCAGCAACTACTCCCGCGCGAGAATCCAACTTCCCTGATCCCGTCCAGTGTCAGTGAAGCGCCGCGGGCGTACGCGATGTTTGCTCCGATGGCGGGTCGTCGTTGACGCACGGCATCCGTCGACGCCAGCAGAACCCATCCTCGGCTGGGGCGTGACTGAGCGCACCAGAATCTACCCTACTGGTCGCGCCAAGTGGCATGGCCTGTCGTGGCCTTGTGACGGGACGCGCCACCGCGCTCATTAGCCCGGGCTACGGTCGATGGTTTCTTGAGCCCAGCCCTTGAAACTCCGTAAACCGGCTCCACCCAGTTCATCACGAAGCTTGGAGAAGTCAATCGCGCAACGCAGTCATGCCCGCATACGGTGGGTGGACATAGCATAGTCATCAGCGTTATGACCCGTTCCAGAAATCATCTCAACCACGGTCTTGTTAGCCTGTTCTCCGTTGGCCCCGATGAGATGAGTGTCTCCAATCTTGCCCGACTCAACAATACGCCAAACCGCCGAATTGTGGTCGTCGACGTGAATCCAATCACGCACATTGAGACCGGCTCCATACAATCTCGGCCGAGCCCCATCAAAAGTATATTCCGTCGATCTGCCTCGGTATGAACTTCTCGATCATAGCTGTCGAGGCCCATGTATTGGAGCAATTGCTGATGGTGCTCGACTCCAAAACTGCGAACCCATGCCCTCACGAGGTGGTCACTTGCGGCTTTGGAGGCTGAGTAGGGACTGGAGGGGCGATAGGGGCTATCCGGCGCAAACTTAGCGGGATCATTGAGCTCTAGATCACCATAGACCTCATCGGTGGATACGTGATGGGCAGTCGCGTCGTGCACCCTCACCGCCTGCAACACATTGAACGTCCCCACGATATTCGTATCGATAAAAGCACGCGGCGCATCCAATGAGTTGTCGTTGCGATTCAGCAGCAAAGTGAACCACCGTCGTGCGCTTCGGACCTGTTCACTCACTAGGTCCGGGTCGGCGACACTCCCTCGACGAGCGTGACGTTCAGAGCCTCGGAATGAGGCCAGATTCTCAACGTATGTGAGTGAGTCCAACCACCGTCCATGAAGCATCGGTATTTCGCGCTAGCCAGTGTAGAAAGTGCTCTAATAAACCCCTACCACCGGTCACAAGAACTCGTTTCATGCCTAACAGCATACCTGCCGCACCTCCGTTTCTCAGCTCTTCGCAGATGAGAGACAAGCATGTAAAGTGGCGGCTAGCTAGCAGCTCAGGGATCACTCGGTCCATCCATACATATCGCTCAGGCTCACTCGAGGGCTCAGGACCATCACACATCATCAACTTACATGCCACAGCGCCTACTCGACCAGTCCGATAACAGCTTTTGGTCACGCTAAATGCCTTGCGTCGGAGCACATCGATCCGGACGCTTTCGGCAGCTTGGCGGGACACCATTCTCATACCCATATCCGCCTCATCGGGTACACCTTCCCCACCGCATTAATCACGGCAGCAATCACCGTTCCAACCGAATCCTGCGCTTGACCGTCATTAGAATGCTCTGCATTTCGTGGACAGTAGCGAAAAATTAGCCACATGCGCTGCCGTCACGAACCTTCACGATTCGGCGCGTCCAAGGCTAGATGACCGGGTGAAAACCTCTAGGGGCTACGATTTCGCAGCGACGGCCTTGGCAACCTTGCTGATCATCTCACCCACGACCACCCAGCCTGCGTGAGCCCTTAGGCATCAGTATCGAAGAGAAGCTAGAGTTGCGACTCCGAGGCTGGTCGAGCTGAATGTCGTCGACCTCACTGACCACCGTCTTCAGGGCCGTCCGTGACGGGAATTGCCCGAGTCCGGCAGGCCATCCACACGCAGATAGCCCAGATGATCGCTGAGCTCAGCCTCTACACTCGTTCGAGCACGGTCGTGGTCATCTCCGGCAAGAGCCCACCCACCGCGGTCAACGCAACCTCGCTCGTCAGGCGCACCCAGCTCATCACGACGGCTCACACTGAGCCGGCGCCTCTGGCTTGCCAAACTCCTCGTCACGGTCACAGTCAATCTCCTTCAGCAACGACCTGACCTCTTACAAGAGAATCGACACCCTCCGCCCGTTGCTTCATCGCTACGGCGACACGCCGTGTCATGATGGCTAGAATCTCCCCATGACGACTCAACTGCCAGGCGGGGTTCTGGTGGTTGACGATGATCGCTGTCATCGAGGCCACCGATGATGCTGTCAGACAGAGGACTTCCGGGATCTGCGCGGCACACAATGGTCGAAGGCGATCGCGCCTCCCCAGCACCAGCCCAGTATCACGTTGATGGACCTTCAGGCTGCCGAGATGAGGGGCCGGGGCCATCGCGGCTATCTGCAAGCGAGATCCACGGGCGAGTCGTCGCCCTGACAAGTTCGGGACCCGCTCACAGTGGTGGCATACCTCCGAGCAGGCGTCCGGCACTCTCCGGAAGAACCTGCGGGCCGGGAGCTGATTGATGCATATGAGGCATGCTCTGCTTTGGAGAGATGCTGCTATCATCGATCCATCCGACGGATGCTGGTAAACGCTGCTCGACGATGACATCGCGTCAGTAGGAACCCGAACATGACTCCACCCGAGAGTTGGATGTGCTCGGAACGTTTGCTGAGGACTCAACTACATGTGAAATCGCATCCAGCTCTACGTCTCCGAGGGATCAGTCACAGTACCTCTCCCATCGGGGACAAAGCTTTGTGTCCGATCACGCACACAAATCCTGGTGCTCGCCATACGCAAGCGTCTGATCGACGAGAGCGACGACCGGCGGATCGTAAGCCCAGTCCAAGGACTAGCGTCGGGTCCGTCAAGTGACGATGTTGCTGGGATCGCGGTCGTAGTTATGCGGCCTTCGAGGTGACAGGTTCTCCGGCGACCTGACGCGACGGCGGGTTTCTCCAAAAACACCCGTCTTCGTAAACCACTACCACTAGGCCAACCGACCGCGTGGATCAGTCAGTCGGCGACGAGACGGGCGATGACTGCGGGTTCGGACATGCTGCGTAGCACGCAGGGTCGTGCACCACGGTATCTGCGATGTGGTGATGGCGAAGGCCTCACGAGGACCGCGCCCACGAAGATCCAGCCACGGCAGGACGAACGCGAACAAACTTTGTGCGTCATCGGAAAGCCAAGGGCCAGCAGCCCCACCGCGCCGGCGGTCATGACGAGCGCGAGGATCGTGGCCGTCACCGAGATGATGACTGCTTCCAAGAGGGGAACCAGCAACCGCTGACGCGGGGTTGCACCGACGACGCCAAGCAGAGCGAGCTCTGCGTCACGCTGCGACATCGCGATGAGCGAGCCCGACCCGCCGGATGAGAGACGGCAGCGGTGGCAGCCCTAAAGGATGAGCATCGTCCTCCAACCGGTTCCGTGCACTTCCACGTGGTATCCACTCGCATCGAAAGTGCCCTGCAAGGACCCGACAACACTCGCCATCCCCGAGCAGCCCGATGGTCATCATCGCGGGAACGACCGAACGCACGGGGCGGGGCGCGAGCGCACACCAGTGCGGCGCGCGAGAGCTGCCAGCGCGGGAATCGCCAGCGGCAGCGGCCGAAACTGAGGCGAGGTGAGCGGCCGAATCAGCACGGGGCCAGCAGCAGAACAGCATGGCCAGCACCAGCACCAGCAAAGCGACGCCTGCATCAGGTTGAACACCGTGTCCGGCGTCACTCCGCCGCAGTCGAGAACACCGAGAGATACGAGCCCACCACAGCAATGCCGATGATCACTGCCATGACGATCCGGAAGGGCGACATCTTGGCGCCCTCGTCGCCGCTGGCGTGCTGCCGCACCGCATCGACTGGCGGCACCTTACTGGCCCGACGCGTCTGGCGGAGGCCACCAACAACGGCCACGACGACAGCGATAGCCACGGCGGCGAGGCGATGGAAGCAGTGCACGGGCTCGAGAACGGCACTTCCTCGCTGGCTTCAGTCTGCCGCCAGGTAACGAGGAAGGCGAGCACGGGACGCAGCGCAAGCAGGGCCAGAACGGCTCCGATGACGGAACTCAGCAGGCTCATCGCCACCAGCTGCACGATCACCGTCCGAACGATCTGTCGCGGGGTGGCGCCGTTAAGGGCCAGCCGTGCCAGGGCACCTCGCCGCGCGCTGAGCGCTGGGTTCAAATGGCGGTGCCTAGGACGACGAGGCCACGAGGATGTGTACACCATGTTGACACCTGCCCAGGACACTCCAACGAAAGCCGTTTTATCCCCCTCTACAACCATGGAGGCCTCCACCAGGGCCGGGAGCACCAAAAGCGAAGTTCGTCGCGACAAAAGGCTGAGCTGACACCGAGCCATCGCTCTGAGACCGCGCAGTTCGGCGAAAGCCAGGGTTCCTCATGCTCGTGCCCTCTCTGTGAGCTCGGTGAGGGACGTCGGCTACCTGGGGAGACACTCTGCGGACGCAACTCACCCACCGGGTAGCCGTCGAACAGAAGACCACACGATCGCACCGCGCCGCCACGCCCGGGTCGTGTGTGACCACGACGACTGACCGCCCCGCCTGACGGTGATCTCCGCCAGCCTCGCCATCACGAGGCTCACCCGAGCGCGAGTCCAGCGCACCGGTCGGCTCATCAGCGAAGACGATTTGAGGTTGCTGTGCCAGAACCCGGGCCAGGGCGGTCCGTTGCTGCTCGCCGCCGGACATTGATGGGACCTTAGCGTCGACGCGATGTCCAAGCCCCACCTCGTTCATGACGGCGATGAGCTGCTCCTTCGGAGGTTTCCGGCCGGACAGGAGGTACGGCAACGCGACGTTCTCGTAGGCGGTGAGCGTCGGGACGAGGTTGTACGACTGGAAGACGAACCCCAGCTCGCCCCGGCGCATCTCGGCCAATGCCTTACGAGACTGGCTCGCCAGGTCGGTTCCGTTGAGACTGACCTGCCCGCTCGTCGGCTGATCGAGGCCAGCGAGACAGTACATCAGGGTGGATTTGCCGGAGCCCGAGGGACCCATGATGGCAACCATTTCACCCGGCATGATCTGCAACGACGCACCGTGCAGAACAGGGACCTCTTTCCCATCGACCGAGAAGGACTTCGAGACCTGGCGAGCTTCCACTGCCGGCACTGCGTTCATTTCTCGTCTCCTATCTTCGTATTGAAGCAACTGCATATCGTTCATTGATGCCCGGCGCGGAGTCTCAACGCCGCTGACCTCTGGGGACAGCCCCCACGTTGCTGGCGCCTCTGACGCCAACTCACAGCGGTCATGGATGCCCGTTGGTGAGTGCTCCATGGTGCGGGCCGCGTAGTAGGCAGTCCTCGCCCCGTAGAACTCCTTCGTATTACTCATTGTTCATCCTGCTTCCGTTCTTGTGCTGACAAGACATGCTTTTCCGGCAAACGGGCCTACACCAAGTGCTTCGTCCACCCAATTGACCAGCGAGCTCGGGTCGACACCTCGTCCCCAGAGGTCGTGACCGCCCTCGAGGTCGTACCACAACGTGGTGTGTCCACCGTTGACGCGGGAACGGATCACCCACGCGAGCCCGAGGCGTGGATCCACCCGACGATCGCGAGCTGCTATCACGACCAGAGTGTCCGCCGTCGGCTTATTGAGCCTCCGTATGGGAGACAACCTTTCCAACACCGCTCTGGCCTGAGGGTTGCCCAACGGGTCGCCCCACTCGTCTTGATCGGCCAGCTTGGTAGGCGAATTCAGATGGGTCAGGGCCAGCAGGGGATCCTAGCCGTTCACGATCACCCCGGCATCGATGGTCTCTGGGTCTCCACGAGTAGCGAGGCGACAAGGAATCCCCCCGCTGACGCCCCGATTGCGCACACCTGGGAGGCGACGACCGGTCCCTCTTCGGAGCGAAGCCACTCGATAGCGGCCAGTGTATCCGCGACGGAACGCTCGCGCCGCAGGCTCGACCCGTCGTGTCGCTGGGCATCTCCGTCTCCCCGAACGGCGGCCGTCGCAACGGCGTAGCCATGATCGAGCCAGTCCGGCAGCTGGGGGTTCGAGTCCAGATCAAGGTCGATGCCGTAGGCCCCGTACACATGGAGAATCACGGGCCCCTGGAACTTCTTGTCGCCGCGCCACCGGACGTCAACTGCGACCTCGTAGCCATCGTCGGACAGACAGGTTGCTCGGTGACTTCTCGTCTCCGACTCCGGCAGGGCTGGTTCGATCAGCACCCCCCCGCGGCTGTCGAAGAGCCACTTCATGGCCCCTCCGCCCGGACGCGACTCATGGACGACGAAGCCCACACTCTGGGCGCTGGCGTTGTCCACGATTCGGAACGAGCCGGGCGAGTCCGCGAGTTGAGTCGGGGACACAGATTGCAACGGGTTCACCGGCAGATACAGGAGCTTTTCGCCTAGGTGCTGCTCGTCAGAGGCCCCTACGCGAAGAAGGGCACAGCCGTCGTTGGCCACCACCTGGCGGACCGATCCCACGCCCTGGGCGACGGTCCAGCACTGTCCCGGGCGGTTTCCCTCGATCAGTGTGGCATCTGCCCTCCAGCAGCCCTCGTCGTCGTTGATTGCTTCCAGGAGCACCGGATCATCGTCGAGAATGCCGACGTCAGCCAACTGTGGGTTCCGGAGAGGCTGCAAGGGTGTCGATGGGTTCCGGGGCACCGGGGCGTGCGATGTCGAACAACTGCCAGATACGACGGCTCCGCACTCCGCGCGCCACCTTGAGGAAGCGGCGGAGCGCGCATGCACAAGCCGGACGCCGCCTGCCGGACCCTCCGCGATCACGTGGGTTTCTTCGAACGATCCCTCCTGGGATATCCGGACGAGACGCGCCCGAGCCATGTCGAGCGGCTGGATGGGACTCTACGAGGGCGATGGCCGGCGCGGGATCGGCATAGACGACGGCGTCGGGGTACAGGCCGAGGATCACCAGCCGCGGCTCCGGGTCGGTGCTGTCGTAGAGATGGCCGCCCAGCTCTCGCGCTTCGGATCACGAAGTATCCGCAACCACCAGGCGAGGTCCGGACGTGGCGTCGACCTCTGCGACAACCAGCCGTGGACTTCCGGCACCTCCGCGTCGGTTACCGTGAACGGCAATCCCACAGGCCGTTGCTCGACGGGGTCCGAGACGAGTTGACCTGCTGAGGGCCCGCGATTCATCCATCGCCAACCGGAGCCATCCCCGGAAGCGGCACCAACTCCACCTCCTGCGTGGTATTCCTCGTGGGCACCTTTGGCCGAGAAACGGTCGACTGAGTAGCCATGCTCCTTCAGGAGAGCACGCAGCCCTCATCACTAGAGTGAAGGATCTTCCAGCACCGGCATCGTGGCCGTCTGATTCTCGTTCGAACTCATGAGAAAATCACTCTTTCAAGACGTTCAGGCTGCGATAAGCGACCGGAACAAGGCTGAGCGGCGACGGACCTCCGCCGGGGTGCCGAACTCCACCAGCCTCCCTTATCGAGGACGATGACAAGATCCGCGGCGTCTATACCGAAGTTGCCGTGTCCAGCAGCAGAGTCGTGGTGTCTGGCATGGTTGCGCGAATGACATTCATCGACTTGAGCTCGGTTCAAAACGTCAAGTCGAGTGATGTTCATCCAGCAGCATTCGGGGCTGGCCGACCAGTGTTCAGGGCGATCGCCAGCGCTGCCGCTCTCCTCCAGAGAAGGCATAGGGCAGACTCACCGACCGCCGCGGAGAGGCCACCTTCTCGATCCGAGATCACATTGCCGAGCCCTACCTGGCGGATGATCTCCCAGCAGTGCTCATCGTCAATGTCGCGGCCGAGGAGCAGGTTGTCTCGTACGGTCCCACTGAACAGGGGGCACGATTGCTCAATGTATCCACCTGCCTGCGGTAGTGGGGCTCGTCGAGATGATCCAGAGGGATCCCGTCGACCCAGATCCTGCCGCTGGTGGGCTCTACGAACTTCTCCATGAGAGAGAGGATCGTCGACTTCCCGGAGCCAGAGGATCCGGTGAGGAGCCACGCAGGCGCCGGCCGGCACGCTGAAGGAAACATCGTCGAGGGCGTATTCCCGCCCACCGCTCGCCTCTGGGTACTTGACCGAGACATTCTCGAAGTCCACGTAGCCCCGCAGATCGATCTGCACCGGCTCCGTGACCGCCTCGAGCTGGACGGGTTTTGGTGTGAATACGCGAAGACGGCGCCTGCCGCGTTACCTCCTCAAGCTCCACGGGCGCTGCACGGCCCCGAGGGACTTGGCTATCTCCATGACCAGTCGCTTCGAGTTGGAGCCGACCATGATGAGGTGAACATGAAGGCGACCAGCGACTCAATGGGCAGGACCCCCGAGTGAACGCGCATCACCGCGATGAAGACGACGAGTACTAACGTCGCCTGCAGGCAGGCCGTGATGATGGGACCCATGAACGCGCGTGATCGGTCGCCGCGGTTAGCTGCCACCGGTAGCTCATCGCTCGAGACGTCGAGGCGTCGCGCGGCGAGGCTTCTCGGCCACGTGGGCCCTGGAGTGTCAGCACGGACTCAAGCGAGCGGGTGAGCTCGACCGAATCCCCTGCGCCTCCTGACGCTGGTCACGACAACCCGGTCAGACGCCGTGACAAAATAACGATGAAAACCAGGCATGCCGCCGTCGCACGCGAGGGCTGCCGAGGTCAGCATCGGGTCGATGATGACCATCTGGATCAGGGCACCGCCCACGGTCACGATATTTCCGAGAGCCTGAAGCGGTCCGCGGGAGAAGACCTTGTTCAGCAGCTCGGCATCAATGCTGCAGTGTGCGACGAGATCCGCCGTCGGGTGCTGACTGAGCTTGCCAGCGAGGGATGCGCAGGGACATCTTCGCAGCTTCATCACGGAGACCTCTGCACGTCCGGTTTGCCGCTACGGCGCTCAATGCGCCGACCAGATATGTGAGAACCGGATGCCACCACCGCGATGCCCGCCAAGGCGGGTCCATAGGGAACTATCATCGGCGAGCACCCGGTCTGGAGCTTTCCGACACTCTGCCCGGTGAGCTGCGGCTGCAGTAGGTGAGAGCAGGGATGCCGGGATCAGTGCCGACGGCGATGAAGATGACAGCGCGCGGTTCCAGCCAGAGGATCCGGCCCAACTGACCAAGTCGAGACTTTGGAAGCTTGGCGAGATCCTGTGCCTAGCTCTGCTCATCCTGTGGAACGTCAGAACCGAGGCCTACGAGCGGCATCCCGGCGATGCTCCGCCGGGGCACGGCGTTTTCGCCCTGATTGCTCGTTCGTGCGAGATCTAGACGTCTCGCGGTACTCTGATCACGGCTCCTCCGACTCATGTTTCCGATTCGGCCCCGATTCTCAAGAGTTTGATTTCTGTATTTGGATTCCTGTGATTTTGATCTCATTCTTCTGACGCACCAAGACCTGTCCTGAGCCTGATGCGATGGTCGAGATCTCATTTATTGCCAAGAGCTATCCGCCCTGACATTGTGAGGGCCGATTGATCGGCAGCAGCGACTCTGGACTGCCGCCGGTCAATCACTAGGGATTTTCATCTACCGATCATTTCGGAAGAGTCCCCAGTTCCCTTTGCGTTGCGAAAGCAATACGCTCTACGCATCCGCCGAGTCTCAGCAGAGGAAATAGCTCTGCGTGCTGGCATCACCCCAACAAAGGGATGTGGATGTCCGAGACGTCTTAACCTCTCCCGTTCTGCTCTACGTCATGTGACAGCTCTATGAGATGTTCAACATTGTTTTCACCTCCTCTGTCGTCACCTGGGCTTTCGGGGTTAGATTACAGCTCCCACCGAGCGAACTCTTGCTTTAGTTACTGTTGATGGCTCCAGAAGATCACACTTTTTCAAAAGCCTCGGGATTCGAAATCTGCTCTTGGCTCATAGTTGTCACCCACAGAACGCAGGGCTGTACCTGCTGTTGTCCTCACAGACGGTCCAGCTCCAGTTAGAGTCCTTCTCCTCAAAAGTGTTTTTCCTGCTCTTGGATCTGCATGTTCAGGATGTTTGCTATGGTTGTCACCTCCTTCCTGTCAATAGTGTGGTTGCCACACTCGTGCCGTTGAGCGACGAGCTCCCAGCTCGGCTCGACCTCGAGGTCGTGCTCACCGAACCAAGTTCATTGGTCAGCAGCAAGGGTGTTGCCGCAGGGTATTGGCCGTTCGAGCGCTCACCGGGAGGCTCAGATACGGGTGCTGCTGGCTGTAACTCTCAGGGCCAGAGCGATTCCGGCCGCTCCGGTGTTCAGGGTCGAGCTGAGGCGGATGAGACCCTCACCGACCACGACGACGTGGTCCTCGTGCTGGAACAGGCTATTGAGCAAAAGTCTCACCTGACGGGGCGTCTCGGTCTCAGCAAATTGCCCGGCAGCGCAGAGTGACGCCACGATGCCTGCTCGGCCGTGATCCAGTCCCGGGTAGATGTGAAGTCCGAGGAACAGGGTCTTGATGGTGCCGCTCCGTTCGGTCGGCGTCAGCACAGGTTAGCCGGTGAGGCGCTCGAGCGCCCGTACCAACAACCATCACTCCCGGCCGAACCCCAGCCGAAATAAGGCAAGATCCGATTCTTATCGACGTCCTTGACTAAGAGGTCACCAGTCGGCGAGGTCACATAGGCATCGACTTCCTCGCGGAGTCTCTCGCGCGCCCACCCGAGGGGTTCGGGGATGTTGCCGGCGGACGCGGCCACGATATCCGTGAGCGCCAGACCCGTCAGCCCGTAATCCAGACCGCGCCGATGGCGGATCGCGTCATGCGCGAGGCCTGGCATAGTAACGGTACGGTGAAGTCGGCGGTGGGCCTCCAAGGCCTTGCCACGAAGATCTTCATTGCGTGCGCTCACGGCCACCTCGAGGCGCGGCCAGGGATGACACCAGCCCCGGCCCTCTGCCAAGTTGACCCCATGCAGTCCCTCCGAGCGTTCAAGCGCGGTTTCAACCGCAGCCACCGCTTCGTCGTGCTCGCCGACCTCACTAAGAGCCCGAAAGCCGATTCCAGCGAGGCTATCGTAGAGGCCGGGTTTCTCTCCGGCCGGCCAGCGGCGCACCGCCTTCTTCAGCGCCGCGACGTCCTCCTCGGACACCGGATAGCCCGCTCGCTGTTGGGCAAGAACGATGCCGGCGCGGCCGGCGCCCAACGTCTCCCGAAACTCAGCTCCGTCGTTGCTGACATCGCGCGGGGTAGGAGCCATCGATACCGGAACTGCTTCGACCATTCGATTCGCGCATCAGCCCGGCAAGAGCATCGTTCAGGGTCAACGGCTCCGACGGGACTCCGACCTCGAAAATCGGTCGCAGTGACGGGACGTAACTCTGAAGGATAGCGCTCCTGGACCTTCGACAACAGTTCGTGAGGCCTCCTCGCCGTTGATCTCGCGCGAGCTTTCATCACCGCGCCGCCAATAGCCAGGCGTGAGGGATTCCATCTCGAAGTCGGCGTGGAAGAGCAACATGATGCATCTCGCCACGGCAAACCAATCCGCTTCTCTGGCGTCCGCAGACTTTGTCGGCACAGTACTCGTAGATCCGGACACCGATCTTTCGGTCCTCGTCAGTAGAGCCGCGTCTCAAGATCCAGCATCGTGACGACCCTGTCGGGGGAGACAAGGATGTTCCCCGGGTGGAGATCCCCGAAGGTCCAGCCGCGTTCGTGAATGCTCTCCACTATGTCGACGATCTGCCTCGCGACCTCTACGGCCTGACGGGAGTACTCGACGACATCCAACTCACGCAGGTCGGTGCTGTGCACCACCCAGTTGGTCAACGTTCGCCCGTCAACGTAGTCAAGTTCGAGGTAACGGTGCTCCCACGCGGTGAAGGATCCTCGAAGTTGCTGCACCCCGGGGACCCCCTTGAGGTCCCGCAGCACGCGTTCTTCCGTCAACTGACGCTCGAGCGCGCAACGCCCTCGGCCGTCCAGGCCAGCGAAGGGCCGTGACTCACGAAGGACCCTCACTTGCCCGTCAGGCAGCTCGGCTTTGTAGACACCACCTGCATTGCTGAAGTGGAGCAGGGTAATCGAGGAGAACTCATCTAGCCGGGACTCACAGTTCTGCTGGGAAGCTTCATAGGACTGACGAAGCACCTCGGGGATCTCCACGCCGTCGGGGATGACGACGCGGGGGGCACGCTGATCGGGAATAATCCTCATAGTGAGCGGTTCCACGATGGACTCCACAGGATGGTCGTCCTCACCGTTGACCCGCATACCCACGATAGCGCCGTAACGCACATAGATCGGGGCGTTGTCGACGTAGCGCAAGTCCGACAGGATGTATGGGCCTTCCTGCCCCTCAAGTTCGCGAGCCAGGCGCTGCAAGAGCTTCCCCAAGTGATCGTCGTCGTCTGGGTGATCGTGATGAACTTGCCTGCGGAGCCACGGTCCGCTGCTTAGAGGAGGAATCGAGCAGACGAGCCCTCGTTGGAAGGAACTTGAACGACACTCCACCCTCTAGGCATACGGCGGTAGTGCGGGCCAGAATCATCTCAGCGCAAGCCAACGACGCAGAAATATGGATCTTCCACCCTTGGGAGCGCGGCTTCCAGCCGCGTGGCCACCAGCTATTCCCACTGTCCCCAGGAGTGCTTCAGCCAATCAGGAGGCAGCGCTGCGGACTGGAGACGCTGCTGCTGGTGAACCATCCGATCGACAAGGGGCTTCTTCTCGCCGTAATACGGGGAGGTCTTGGTTGCCGCCTGATAGTATTCGGGACGCACTGCCACGGGTCTTCTCTTTCTTGCTAACCGAAACCATCTGCGTTTCGGATTCTTGCTGGGCTTCTTACCCTCTAGCTGACGGTGATTTGTCGCGACCGCTCAGGGGAGTGGGTGAGGCCCCGGGACCGTATTCAAATCAATGAAGATTTGCGCTGGTTCTGATCGAATCAACAATTCGTTGACTCTTCCGGGGAAATTCTGTTAAATTGGGGCGGATATCGAGTCGGAATAGCAATCTTCCCTTCCGCTCAAGGCCGCCGTTCCGCCACCCACTCAATTTCACTGAGGGTCGGGTCGTCGGCTTCAAATTCGGATTGTCAGGTCGCTCACGTTCGCGTGGCGGACTCTCCACAGAGAATGCCACAAATCAAAGTCCCTAAGGGCTTCATCAAAACCAACAGCATCCCCGCCTAGGATTCCCACACGCCGTCTCCAACGACTCAGCGGGAATCTTGGTGCGAAGGAAATCCTTTGCACGACTCCCGAACCGAGAATTTCACTGGGCTGCTTCATGGCATTAAATCTATGCATCGAGAAACCCAGCAAAAACAGACTCGCAGCCAATGGTCGATAGCCAGCTGGCTGGTCCTGGCGGGAGCTTTCGACGAGGGTTCCCCCACCACCTGGACAGTGGGGATATCATCCCCTTCTCAGTGCCGTATTGACTGTCCTCTCAGGTGACTCTTTGGGGTAGCAGGGGCCATCGAGTCGTCATCAGCCGACCAGAGCACTCCCTCGACGCGCCGCGGAACCCCGGCACCACGTTCGGCTGGTGGCAGGTCACGGTCGGCGTCACCATCGTGATCACTACGCCGCCATAGTCGCGTGGGCCGGGTGGTGTCACGCGTCAGGGTTTTTGGCAGGGTTGTTGTGTCGGTCTTGAAGGAAAATCTGAGCCTTGGAAAGATCAGCAATCGTCTCTGACTGGGAAGAAGACTCGGATCGTGTCAGAGTGTGCTGACCGGCGAGATGACGATCGCCGAGGCGGCTCTCAAGGGATAGGATCGGCGAACGGTCGGCTGTTGGAAGCCGACTTCCTCAAGGCTGTTAAGCGCACTAACGGCCGCTAGCCAGATTCAAAGGGGCCTTGGCCCAGACCGGCGAGGTCGGCTGCCGCTGAGCTGGCTCGCCGGATTAAGATCCCTGCCACGCACGCAAACGGCTGTCACTAGAGTCTCCTGCCCGACGGCCCATTTTCCCCGTGACCGTGGACCGGGTCCCACAGGCCAAAGAGCGGGTGCCTGAGGAACGTGGCTCTGAACTCTCCTGTCCGGCCAAACCGGATCTGGACGTCCTCAAATCCCAGCCACGACCGTTGGCTCGGATACCAGGCCTTGTATACGGATTCTTTTGCGCTGAACAAGAGGCGCGGCCAGTGTATCTGCGGGTGCCGGCTGGACAGCAGCGAAAGTTCCACGCGCTCACGAGAGGTCGCGATATCGGCGACAAGCTCCGGCGGTAGCGCTTCGTGGGGCTCGGCGTCGATTCCGAGGCAGCCACGAGTGTCACCCGCGCGACCGCCGCCGCACGTACCGGTGGCAATGGGTCATCGACCCGACGATCCCCTCCGGCCAAGGCGGTGCTCCCCGCTCCTCGGGGATCTGGCGGGGCCGGGGCAGTCCGAGCTGCGCGAGCGCATCGCGCGCGCACTCTCGGACGGTGCGGAACTCCGCTCGCCGCTTCGGCACGGAGGTTGCGATGTGCGACTCCTCCTCGGCATCGAGGCGCAGCGTCGGATCATCGTCCCAGCGTACTGCCGTGGCCACTGCCGAGGGCACAAGCGACGCGAGAACCTCCCCAACCGGCCTTGCAACGGCGATAGCAGTCATGATGCCTCTCCCAATTCATTGTCGAGCCATTCGAACAATTCCTCGTCGGTCTCCCTCCCCTCAAGACGCTCCTGCAACGCGGCCGCCACATCCCACAAGCTCGCCTCGAGCGCGGGGCTCAGCTCCTGTGTATCGGACCTCAGCCACTGGGCGAGCGCTTGAAGCTGGACCTTCCTTGGCTCACTACTGGCCGACACCGACGTGGCCTGCGGAGTTTGGCTTCGACGAACTCGGCGATGTCCCGCACCGTCGGGTGATCGAACAGGAGCGTGGCCGGCAGCCGCGGCCCGGACAGTGCCGCGATGCGGTTGCGCAGCTCGACGGCGAGTCCAGCGGGTCGAAGCCGACATCGAGCAGCCCCCGGTCCGTAGGGGACGATCAGGCTGCTGGTAGCCGAGTACCTCGGCGGCGCAGCGCGGATCGCTCGCAGCACGATCGAGGAACGTTCCTCGCCAACGGCGTTGGCGACCTCGAGGACCAGACGCGGTTCATCAGGCCTCAGCTCCGGCTCGGGGACCACAGAGTCCGCGGAAGGCAGGCAGCAGAGTCCCCTGCCGCTGCGCGGTCCTCCAACGCGCGCGGGCGAGGTCTGGTGAGAGCCAGCACCGGATGACCGGACCCGAGGGCGTCATCGAACAGCGTCTCGGCTGCCTGGGCGTCGAGGGGCGATGCCCGAGGAGGCGATCCTAGAGGCCCCCGCCTCGGTGATGGTGCTGGTCATACCGGAGATGGTGGCCCACAGACCCCACTCGTGAGACTGGACTCTCGTCACAGGGTCACTTGCCATGCGCGCGATGGCGTCCAGCATCGAGTTGGCGGCCGCGTAACTGCCCTGACCGGCTCCCCCAAGGACACCGGCAATGGACGAGACGAGGATGATGCGCTGCGCCGCGTGCCGACGACCCGCCGCGACGAGTTGGCCGCCCCGTCGATCTTCACCCGCAGCACCGCTGCAAGGCGCTCGGACGTGAGCTGTTCGATGACTCCATCGTCCAGGATACCGGCGGCGTGCACGATCCCCTGGATGGTCCCCAGCGGCTCGAAGACGGCATCGACGGATCCAGGCTGGGTGACGTCACAGGCAAGCACGTCAACCCGCACGCCAGTCTCGGCGAGTTCGTCGCGGAGCTGGGCCAGAACCGGGTCCGCAGGGCCACGCCGGGAGAGTAGAACGAGCCGTCCCGCGACTCCGCTGGCAAGCAGGTGAACTCCAATAGTGCGGCCAACGACCCCGCCAGCACCGAGATCACCCAAGTTCCAGCCTCAGCGGGAGTCTCCACCGGATCCGGTGAGAGCGTCGCGATGCGCAGCGCCCTCACATCCTGCAGTAACAGCCCGGAGCTTCGGCTCGTCCAGACACCGAGGCCAGCTGGATGTCGTCGGCGGCGCGGTCGCGATCGATGAGGCGGAACCGTCCCGGATGCTCGTTGATGGCCGAGCCCACGGGGCCCCAAACACTCGCGTGAGCCGGCTCACCGTGGCGCGACCATGGGCGCCTGTGGTCACGAATGCGAGCGTCGCGGCATCGGAGCGTCCGAGCCAAGCCTGCAACAGCCGCAGTGCATTCGAAGCGGTCTCGGCGCAGCGTCCGCCGCTGTAACACCTGGCTGGGGCGCCTCGATGTGCGACCACCGTCTCGTCATCTTGGAGCGAGCCAGGGCCCTCAAGCCGTGCGACCTGCTGGTCGATGTCGGCGTCCGCGCTGATCTCGGCCGCGACACGCGAGCGGACGCCTCGACCGGCACCCAATCGGGGCCCATGAGGGGCAACCTGGAGCGTTTGGCGACACCCACGTCGCGCAGAACCAGCTCCCCAACACAGCCAACCTTGAGACCGGCCTCGTCCCTCAGCACCACCGAAACGCGATCCTGCCCCACCACGCGGGTCTCCGCGACCAGGGTGCCCCTGACCGGGTGGCACGTGACGTTCCTCCACACGAAGGGCACAGTGGCCCCAGCGAAGGCTGGCAGCTCGACGAACGCGAGGGCATGCAGCGCCGAGTCCAGCAGGGCTGGATGAACGACGTAGTCGCACTCCGATCCCGCCCCCGCAGCCAAAACGGACACGCTCCGCACGACACCCCCCTCTGCTTGCGCGACCTGCCGCAGTCCTCGGAAGCTGGCGCCGTGGTCGAAGCCACTCTCGGCGAGCTGCTCGTACAGGGAATCATGGTCAAGGGTGTGGATGGCCTCCAGGTTCGCCAGCGAATCCACCAACGGCGCCACCCGGCCAAGGACGCCGGAGGCGTGCTCCACCCATCCATCGACGCCGAGGGTGGAGACGGAGAAACTGAACTCGCCTGCGAGTCGTCGGGGCCGCTACCCAGCGCAGGCTGGTGTGGTCCTCGTCTGGGACGAGCGGCGCCGACAAAGGTGAGCTCGGCGATGCCCTCGCACCCCAGGCTCTGCGCGACCTCGAGGCCCAGCTCGATGTAGGCGGCGCCTGGAAGGATCGGCTCACCGCCAACGTGATGATCGAACAGCCACGGCAGATCGTGGCGGGCCAAATCGGCGGTAAACACGGTTTCCCCGCTCGGCAGGTCGACCCGGGCCCCCAGCATGCGACCCGAGACGGGGAGTACGCCGATTCCACGAACGTCCTTGCGATCACTGTCGAGCCAGAAGCTCTGGTGATCAAACGGGTAGGGCGGCACGACGCGGCGAGGCCACGCTCCGGGACCAAACCACACGTCCCAATCGACTCGGATACCACGCACCTCAAGGTGCGCCAGGGCGCGGACGAATCCCTCGTGCTGGGCATCGACATCGCCACGTTGCAATGGCAGCACGACCGCCTCTTCCGGGACGACCTCGGACACTTGGGAAGTCAGCACGGCCGAAGGTCCTACCTCAGGTAGGTGTCGACGCCCCGTTCAACCAGCGAGCCGACGGCGTCCGCAGAATCGGACACTCGACATCACCTGACACCGGGTGGTCCGCGTCGACCCGCATCAATCGGCTCGCCCGCTGACCGTCGAGATGATCGGAGCTCGGGCTGGTGGAACGTCGCGGTCTGGGCGATGCGCACGAACTCATCGCGCATTGGCGCCATCATTGGGCTGTGGAAAGCGTGGCTCACCTTGAGGCGGCGGGTCCGCACCCCCTGAGCCGTGAGCTCATCGACAACGGCAGTCACCGCATCATTCGGTCCGGATAAAACAACGGAAGTAGGCCCGTTGACGGCGGCTAGAGCGACGTCCGGAACAGCCTCCAGGGCCTTCGTCACTCGATCTGCTGGGGCGTGAACGGCAACCATAATCCCGCCCTCCGGGAGCTCCGCCATGAGGTGGCCGCGGGCGGCCACAAGTCGGGCGGCGTCCTCAAGGGACAGCACGCCCGCAATGTGAAGAGCTGCGAACTCGCCGATGGAGTGCCCCACCAAGAATCTCGGGCGCACCCCGTAAGCCTCGAGTGCTCGGGCGCTGGCGACCTCATGAGCGAAAATCGCCGCCTGCGAACGATCCGTGTGATGCAGCATATCGCCCGTCGACATCGCGTCACACAAGTCGAAGGACACGTGGTGCCGCAGCACAGCAACGGTCTCGTCGAAAGCTTCGCGGAAAGCCCTGAGGTGCATCAGGCCGGAGCCCATGCCGGCGCGCTGCGAGCCCTGGCCGCTGAACACCCAGGCCAGCCCGCCGGAACCCGGTTCGCCAGAGACCAACCGGAGGTCGTTGTGTCCCTGCAGAGCCGCAGCCGCGGCCTCCCGCAGGTCGTTGGTGTCCTGGGCGAGCAGGACCGAGCGCCGCTCCCCAACCGCGTGCCGGGCAAGCGTCCGGGCTGTCGCATGCAGCGCAGGATCGTCCTGCAGCCGCGCGAGCTGCTCAAGCCGGGCACGATGACTACCTGCTGTGCTGCCCGCTGCCACCACGGGGATCGGCATCGTGGCCGGCGGCACCTCTTCAGGCTCGCACTCCGGCAGCGCCCCCGAGGGCGGATCGCCGATGAGGACATGCACATTGGTGCCGCTGATGCCGAATGACGATACCCCGGCGACCCGCCGCCCGTTCTTCGGCCACGGCACCGGTTCCTGGAGCAAATGCAGCGGCGTCTCATCCCAGTCAATGTACGGGCTGGGCTCCTCGGCGTGCAGGGTGCGGGGCAACCGCTCGTGGCTCAGCGCCAAAAGCACCTTGATGATGGACAAGAGGCCCGAGGCTGCCTGGGTGTGTCCGAGATTGGATTTGAGCGAGCCGAGCCACAGCGGGGCCTGGCGTTGCGCACCATAGACGGCCGTCAGGGCGGACGCCTCAATGGGGTCACCCAGCTCAGTGCCGGTCCCGTGCGCCTCAATCGCCTGCACCTCGGACGTCGCTACACCGGCATCCTCGAGCGCTTTGCGAATCACAGCAGCCTGGGCGGTGCCGCTGGGGCAGTGAGCCCGTTCGAGGCCCCATCCTGGTTCGTGGCGATGCCACGATGGTGCCGAGCACCGGGTGCCCAGCCGCGAGAGCAGCCGACAGCGGCTCGATGAGGATGACACCGACGCCTTCGGCCCATCCAGCTCCGGCTGCTTCGGCGGAGAAGCGCGGCAGCGACCATCCTCAGAACCGGCCCTCTGCCGGGAGAACTCGATAAAAGTGGTCATGGTCGACATGACGGTGACACCCCCACCAGAGCAGCACTGCAGGTACCGTCACGCAGCGACTGACAGGCGACGGTGAGTGCGGCCAGAGAGGATGAGCAGGCCGTGTCGATCGTCAGCGCTGGCCCCGTCGGCCGAAGACATGGGCCACACGCCCGGGGGCGACGCTGCTGGCGCTGCGGCGGGCGGCAGCCCTCGTGCTCCTGCGGAGGGAGCCGTGATGCGGGCGCCGTAGTCGTAGATGGCGAGGAGACCCCGGTGTCCGTGCCACGCAGCTCGGCCGGCGCGATACCAGCCGATTCGATGGCCTCCCATGAAGCCTCAAGCAGCAGCCGCTGCTGCGGATCCATGGTGATGGCCTCGCGCGGCGAGATGCCGGAGAACTCCGCGTCGAACTCCTCGGGGTGTGAGGAACAGAACCGCCACGGGCGTTGAACGTCCCCCGCCACGCTCGTGTCGGCGCTGAAACGGCTGAGATCCCAACCACGATTGGTCGGCAATGGTCCGACAAACCTCACCACCCTCATCGAGTAGGCGCCACAGCCTCGGGCAGTCGATATCGCCCCGGTAGGCGGCAGGCCATGCCCACCACGGCCAGGTTCGCTCTCACGGGAGGCGCCCAACGTGCGCAGATTCCGGATGTTGTTTGGGTCGTCAGTGACCCCAAGTTCGCGGGCCAGATGCAGGGCGACAGCGCTGGCACTCGGATGATCGAACATGCTTGCGACCGACAGCTTCACCCCAGTGGCCTGGGTCAGGCGGCGCCTTAGGTCGACCACGGTGACGGAGTCGAACCCGAGGTCCCGGAAGGCCCGCTCACATCTAGTTCGGAAGAGTCGCGATGCCCGAGGACCTCGGCGGCCTGCTCACGGACCAGGCGCAGAAGGGCCTCTGGGCCACTGCCCGATAGGGGCAACGGAGGCCTGGCTCGGTGCGGATCGCTGAGCGTGGCCGACGACGGCCCGGCGGCCGCCACGGCGGCCCAATCCACCCTGGCCACCACGGTATGAGCCGCAGAATCCTGGATGAGTGCACCGACAACGCGCACGGCTTCGTCCTTACTCACCGGCGCGATTCCGGTGACAGCAAGACGCCGGAGCGCTTCTTCATCCGCCAGGCCTCCGCCGGCCACGGGCATGAGCGATGGCCGTTCCCGGCAGACCAGCTTCGCGGCGCGCCGCGATCACGGCATCAACGGCGCTGTTGGCGGCAATAGTTACCTTTGGCCGGGCCCACCGAGGTTCCAGCCATGGAGAGAACGACAAATGCTTGCAGGTCACGATCGCGTGTTGCGCGGTCAAAGGTTAATCGCCCCGCAGCCTTGGCAGCCAACACGGTGTCGAGACGTTCGCTCGTCAGATTCCCGATGAGAGCATCATCGAGCACTCCGGCGGTACTGAAAACGGCCCTCGGGCCTTCGATCGAGGCCACGAGCTGCTCCACAGCACTGGCATCGCGCAATGTCTGAGCACGCACCTCGACGTCGGCACCCGGGTCTCGATGTCGGCGATGAGCTCTGCCACGCCCGGGCTGGCGTTGCCGCGCCGAGGCCAATACCGCACGTGTCGCGCACCAACGCTGGGCAGCCATCGGGCAAGCTCTGCCCCAAGCGGAGGTGCCACCGACCTGAGCGCCGTCCGGACGAGGCGCGGATCGCCGTCGGCCTCAGCTGCCCGCGCCAGGCGGCGTCACTCGCAACCGGTCACCGTGGAGGAGGTTGGTCCTCGCCGGGGAGCGCCCCACCGAACCGCCCCTAGCCGCACGGCTTCGTAGGCGCCAGGCTCGGGTCCGAGATCGATGATGCCGCCCGAGCCTGGACGCTCGGCAACGCGATCCTCACGAGACCCCAGATGGCGGCCTGGCGGGAGTCCGGGACCCTGCGCCATCAATGGCGACGCCGCCGCTCGTGATGTGCCACACACTCACGCCCAGCGCTCCGCCACTGCAGCAGCGCCAGGGGTGAGGGTGAGGCCGGTGAGTCCGTCCAGACTCGTGGACCGGCCGCGAGTCAACGCCGAGAGCAGACGATGCGCGCGGCATCGGTCTCGGCGAGCATCGACACTAGGTCGTCGGCCTCGGTCCCGGCCGGGATCACCAGGGGCTGCGCCCCGGTGGCAGACCGCACGCGGTTGACCAGCCCCTCGGGGACGCCAGACTCGGGAACCAGCAGCGTCCAGAGTCGCCAACCGCCGATGGGCTCCGGGGCGAATACGTCAACCCGGTATATGAGTTCGTCGAGGGTCGCGTCGATTGTTCCTCGCGTGATCGCACGTGAACGGCTGGGCAGCCAGTAGGACTGGCGATCGAAGGCGTAGGTCGGGAGTTCCCTGACTAGGTGCCCACCCCCGAGCAGCACGCGCCAGTCGACGTCGCTACCGGTCACGAACATCCCGGCGACCGCCATGGCCATGCCGAGCGCGCCGGGACAGTTCCGGCGCAGTGTCTCCTGCACCGTCACCGGGGGGTGGGCGTCCACGCCGTCGAGGACGCCGAGCAGCACAGGATGGACGCTGCACTCCACGAATCTCGAGTAGCCGTCGGCAAGGGCAGCCTGCACGGCCAAGTCCAACCGGACCGGCGAGCGCAGGTTCTCATACCAGTACACCCATCAAGGCTTGTGCCCTCGATGGTTCGTCCGTACACCGTTGAGTACATGCGGGAATGTTTCCATCATTAGGTCGAACATCGGCCAGCTCGGCGCACAAGCTCGCCCGCAGCGGCTCCATGTGCGCGGAATGGGAGGCGTAGTCGACATTGATCCAGCAGGCCTCGACGCCCCGTCGAGCACATTCATCGACGAATTGGTCCAGGCTGGCAACGCCCCAGAGACCACTATGCGACTCCGGACTGTTGTGAGCGGCGATGCTCACATCGCCCTCGAGCGCACCGAGATCTCCGGGTGTCGGCTTCGCCGGCTCGCACTGAGACCATGCCACCCTGGCCGAAACCAACCGGAGCATCTGCGCCGCTGCGCGACGATCACGGGCGGCGTCCTCGAGGCTGAGATGGCCGGCGACCGCGGCGGCTGCAATCTCACCCTGGCTGTGTCCCACGACTGCGGGGGCTAAGCCGAGGTGACGCCAGAGCTGAGCGAGCGCCACCATGGAAGCCACAGGTCGGCTGAACGACGTCGACCCGGCTGAGCCAGTCGCCGCTGCCGGACAGCACGATGTCGATGAGTCCCAGTCGACACAGGGTCAGCGCGTCCCCGCAGTCCCGTAGCGCTGCCGCGAGACCGGCGACTCCTGGTACAGGCGCTGGCCATGCCGACGAACTGCGAGCCTGACCCGGAACAGGAAGACCGGCTCGTTCGATCCGGGACGCACACGCCCAACGAGCGTGGTCTCCGTCGATGATCCGGTGCTCAGTCCTTCGAGCCCGGCGAGGAGTCATCGCGCCCCTCGCCGATGATGATGGCGCGATGCTCGTGGTGCTGGCGCGCCACGGCGAGGAGTCCAGGCGATGTCACGCACGTCTGCCTCGGGGTGGCTGTTCAGCCGGGCCGCGAGACGCCCTGCCTGCAGCGCGAGGGCGCGGGGGCTCCGTGCAGACAACGGCCATAACATCACACCGAGGGCAGGCTTGCCCACCTCATCGGCTGCGCCCAGGTCGGCCGGGGCTTGTTCGACGATCATGTGAATGTTGGTGCCGCTCGAGCTGAAGGCCGAGACTCCCGATGCGGTGCGGTTCCTCCTGTTCGGGCAGAGGGCGCGGGGGACGGCGGCCGGCCCACCGCTTCCCAGTCAATGAATGGGGAGGGTGGGCAACAGTGCCAGTGCCTCGCCGGCAGTTCGCTGTGCCGCAGGGCCTCCACCGACTGATGAGCCCGCCGACGCCGGCAGCAGCCTGGGAGTGCCCGATGTTGGACTTGAGCGACCCGATCCACAACGGATGCTCGGCGCTGCGTCCCTGTCCGTAGGTTTCGAGGGCGCGTTACCTTCAATGGGGTCGCCCAGGCGGGTGCCGGTGCCGTGCGTCTCGACGGCATCGACCTGTTTAGGAATCAGGCCGCTGGAGGTGAGAGCCGCCTGGATCGCTTCCGCGCTGGGCAGGGCCGCTGGGGGCGGAGATACCATTGGAGGCGCCGTCCTGGTTGGCAGCGGAACCGCGAATCACGGCGAGGACCGGGTGTCCTTCGCGTCGCGCACGCGAGAGTTTTTCGAGTAGGACCAGACCGACGCCCTCCCTCGAGGGCGCGTCGGCATCCGCGCCGAAGGTCCCTTGCAACGCCCATCGGGAGCCACCCCGTCCTGCCGGGCTGCCCGACCAGCGAGATGGGGGCAGTCATGACTGGGCGCCACGCAGGCTAGGTCACGCCTGATCGCGCGATGCCACGGCCAGGTGGACGGCGGGAAGCGAAGCGCAGCAGGCGTGGTGAGGCGAGTCCGTGAAGCCCGAGCACGTAGGCGATACGCCCAGACATGATGCTCGTGGACATGCCAGCGACGAGGGGGCCTTGGATCTCAGAGGGCGCCTCGTACCAGTCTTGACCGTAGCCTTGGTAGGCGGAACCGATGAAGACCCCGGTGGATGATTCGGCCAGATCCTCGGCTTGATGCACGCTCGTTCGAGAGTCTCTCCCAGGCGACCTCCAGCAAGAGCCTGTGCGCGGGGTCGGTGGCCATCGCCTCGCACTGGGGACATGTTGAAGAAGCCCGCGTCGAAAAGCATCCGCTGTCACGCAGAAAGCCGCCCCGCAACGGAAGGTCGGTCTCACCGGACGGGTCCATCCACGGCCCGAGGGAGCGTCCCGGTGACGTCGCGGCCGTTCGAGACCACATCCCACAGGTCCTCTGAGGAGGCGATGCCGCCAGGGGTAGCGGCAACCCATCGACACGACGGCGATGGGCTCGGTCCGGGCTGCCTCGACGGCCCGCAGGGACTGGCTCAAACGGTCTCGGTCCTTGAGTGAGGTGCGAAGTGCTTCGAGCATCTGGTTCTCGTTCATCACAGTGTCCAACTCGGGTCAGGCAGAGAGAAGCGTGTTGCGTGAGGGCGGCAGCGTCCAGGTCGTCGATGTCGGTCGCCGGTTCAGGGTGGCGGTGCGAGCCGCGTGACAGCGTTATAGACATCAAGAGCGCGGATGGTCTCAGGCGAATATGCGGACAGCAGGGTGAGGATGCGCTGCACCTCCGGATTGCCGCACCAGAGCCAGCGTCGTCCAGATCAGGAACCGCGTCAGCGAGCAACTCCTCCACGAGCCGCGCAGGCGTCGGATGGTCAAACACCAGGGTCACGGGAAGTCTGAACGCCGAGCACCTCTTGAAGGGCCTTGCGCAGCTCCACCGCAGTGAGGAATCAAAACCGAGCTCGCGGAAGGCCGCGGAGGATCGAGTTCGGTGAGGTGAGTTTCAAGACGGCAGCCACCTGTTCACCCCAGGACGCGCCGCAGACGGGGTAGTGCTTGGTCCCTGGGCAGCCGCGAAAGCTGGTCGCGAGACGTCATTTGTCGACCCAGCAAGCGCCGCATCATCGGTTCCCCTCGGCGAAGTCCTCGAGGAGGCAGGAACGCTGAGCACTGAAAACAGGCACGAAACGTTCCCCACTCGACGCGGGCCAGGATCTCATGGGCTCTCCGTCAGAGGACGTCGCGCAAGGCTTCGAGCGCCGTTGTCGGGTCCATGAACGGGACACCGCGTCCGCTGAGGAGCTCCTCAGCGGGGTTATCCGCCATCCCGCCTCCGTGGCGGGGATCCGAGAGCCTACCACCCGAGCGAGATGCTCGGGAGGCCCTGGGCCTGGCGGGCTGCGGCCGTGCCGTCGAGCCACGCGTTGGCTGCAGAATAGGCGCCGTGCTCCGCGCTCCCCAGGCCGCCGAGACGACGAGAACAACACCAAAGGCACCGTCGGATCCGTCAGCGACGCGTGAAGAGCCTGAGCGCCAGCCACCTTCGCGTGCAAGGTGACCTCGAATGACTCTCAGGGTGACGTCGTCAAGGCGGTCCAGAGTGCCTCCGCCTGCGGATGCCGGGCGCTGGTGATCGGATGCCCGGCGGCACGCTCGAGCTTCATGACATGCGTCGGGCGGTTTGCATCCCCGGCATCACCAGACATGCATTCCACCACCGTGCCGAGTTCGGCAAGCTCGGCGATCAGGTCGGCTGCCGCGGGGGCGTCGGGGCCTCGCCGCGACAGCGTCACGATCCGGGAGACTCCCTGCTGGGACAGCCAGCGTGCCACCTGGCGTCCGATCGCGCCGGTTCCGCCGACGATCAGGGCCGTGCCAGAAAGGTCCCAGAACCTCCCCCGGTGCTCTCCAGCGCGGCTTTCGATCCGGCGGGCCACTAGACCACGTCGGGTCAAAGCAACCTGGTCCTCGAACGAGCCGAGGACCTCGGCCAGCCCAGCCAGGTCCTCAGAGCTGGCGTCCGCGGTCACGTCCACAAGTCCGCCCCAGCGCGACGGCGCCTCGAGCGCGGCAACGCGGCCCAGACCCCACACAGCGTGGGCGAGCGCCACCTGCTCGGCGGCGGCACCAGCCTCGGGATGGACGCCGCTGGTGATAGCCCAGAGCCGGGCGTTGGGCAGGATATCGATCGCGCGCAGGAGGCACACGAGGGACCAGAGGACACGCCCGGGGCTTTCTACTGGGGCCCAGGTCGTCACCGTGATGACACCGGAGGCCACTAAACTGCACGACTTGAGCCGAGCACGCAGGGCTTCGGGGTCCTGGACCTCGTCAGCCTCGACACGCAGGATTCGGGCCTGGACACCACGTCGTCCGAGCGCATCATGCACCGTCTCAGCCCGGTCGACGCGACGGGCGTCGGTGACGATGATCCAGTCCCTTCAGCTGAGTCGACGACGCAGGTCGGTCGCCACGTCACCCCGTAGCGGAGTTCTTGGGCGGGACACCGAGCGACGCACGCTGTGATCGGGCATCAGCCAATGATGTTGATGTTGGAAGGCATAGGTGGGGAGATCGATCAGCTTCGCCGGACCGGTGAGAGCCGACCAATCGACCTCGAGGCCGGTGCAGGTAAGCCGCCCAACAGACCTCAGGAAGTCGTCGGCATCACCCTCGTCGCGATGCGGGCTGGGGACAGCCTCACCTACCCGATCACCGATGATGCCCTCGAGAGCTTCACAGAGCATGGGGTGGGGGCTCACTTCCACGAAGACAACGGGCCCATCGTCCATCAGGCGCGCGACGGTCTCGCCGAAACGCACCGGCTCACACAGGTTGGACACCCAATAGCTGGCATCGAGGACGATCCTTCTTGGCGGGCAGCGGTGACGCACGAATGGAAGGCGATCTCGCAGCTCGTCGGGCTGACCCATTCGAGGGCGGCCGCGAGTCGATCGGACAAGCTGCGCATGGCCGGGGTGTGCGACGCATAATCGACCTGCACGGCGCGGGACCAGATACCCGCTTGGTCGAGGTCGACGATGAAACTCTGGAGCTTCCCGAAATCGCCGGCGACAACACAGGAGCTGGGACCGTTGTCCACGGCAAGGTACAGTCCCTCCCAGCGCGGCTCGCCCAGCCGGTCCCGCAGCTCGTCAGCAGGGGCGGCGATCGCTAGCATCCCACCACCGGGCATCAGTTGGCTGATGGCGACGCAACGTTCTTGGACGATCCGCACACCCTCATCCAGGGTGATCGCGCCAGCCACAACGGCGGCTGCGATCTCGCCTTGACTGTGCCCGACCACCACATCCGGGTGCACGCCAACCGCGCCCCAGAGGCCCGCGAGCGAGACCATGACGGTAAATGAGAGATCTGGACCGGTCGACGTGGTGGAGCCAGGCGTCACTCGTCGCTGCTGATGAGGTCGAGCACCGACCAGCCGACGGCGGCCCGCACCGCACCGGTCGCAGCGCTGCATTTCGCGCTCGAACGCCGGTGAGGAGGCGAGCAGGCCGCGGGCCATGCCCATCCACCGCGATCCCCGCCCGGGAAAGACAAAGGCGATGCGCGGCCCGCGGGCGCAGCGTACGTCCGAGGTTCACGTTCCGACTAGGAAGCCCCTGAGCCAGGGCGTCGAGCGCCTCGAGTACCCCGTCGGTGTCCTGGCGGTCACGGAGGCATTGTTGGTCATGCGTACGAGAGGCCGATAGCGAAGCCGCCACATCGTCAGCAGGCAGCACCGGGACCGTACCAGCGCGGCCAGCCGCTCAGCCTGCGTCCGTAGGGCTGGTTCCGGAGCGTCCGCCGAGGCTCAGGATGTGGCCTCAAACCCTCGCCGATCCGTGAACTCTTCGCCGGCGCATCCGCCTCCTCGAGGATGAGCGGGCGTTGGTGCGCTGGCTCGAAGGCGCTCACATCGCAGCGCGGCGCAGGGCGTCATCGGTCAGCTACGAGCGGTTTTCGCTGGTGAGCTCAACCTCGGCAGACCAGTCGACCTTAGTGGTCGGCTGGGAGACGTGGATGGTGCGGCATGAGTCGATGACGCATCGCCATGACCACCTTGATGACGCCGATGACGCCCGCAGCGGAGGCTGCATGCCCCAGGTTCGACTTCGAGGAATCCCAGCCACGCGGGCTTGCCCGCGCGCGCTGGGGAACCGTAGGTACTGAGAAGCGCCTGGGCTCGATGGGGTCACCGAGCAAGGTGCCCGTCCCGTGGGCCTCGATCATGTCGATACAGAGCGCGTCGAGCGCCAGCGTGAGGCCTTTGCGTGATGAGACGCTCCTGAGCCGGTCCGCTGGGCGCAGTGAGACCGTTGAGGCCCCATCCTGGTTGACGACGCTGCCGTGGACCACCAGCGAGCACTGGGTAGCCTTACTCAGCGCGCTGCTGAGCCGCTCGGCAACGACAACCCGACGGCCTCCCGCCCAACCCGGGGTACCGTCCGCGTCAGTTGAAGGCGCCTTGCAGCGCCGTCCCGGGCTACTACCACGCTGGCGCTGAACTAGTAGTAGCGGGCGTCGACAGCACCGCGGTGCCAGCCACGACAGCCATCTCGCAGTCCCCAGAGCGCAGCGCGCTGTGCAGGTTCCTCGTGCAGCGCCACCAGCGACGACGAACACATGGTGTCAAGGGTGACGGCAGGCCCATGCCAACCATCAGGTAGGAGATCCGTCCTGCGGCGACGGCTCCAGACCGCCCGAGCATGAGGTTGCCTTCAGCATCAGCCGGGAAATCGATGGATCATGCGTCCGTAGTCGAACGTCGTGGCTCCTTGTGAAGATGCCCGTGTCGCTGCCCGCAGCGCCGACGGGGCGATCTCGCCCGCTCAATCGCCTCCCCAGGTGATCTTCGAGGAGGAGACGCCGCTGCGGGATCCATCGCCGCGGCCTCACGAGGAGAGATGCCGAAAACTCAGCATCGAATCCGGCGCATCATCCTGCAGGAAGGATCCCCGCCGTGGTGTAGGTGCTGAAAAGGCCGTTCACCACTGGGATCGAACAGGGCGGACGGGTTCCAGCCCCGGTCACTCGGCATGCTACCCATAAGATCGCGTCCATCCACAAGTGCCTCCCAGAACGCCTCCGGGGTGTCGAGGCCCTCGGGCAGGCGACAGGCCATAGAAATGATGGCGACGGGCTCCGAGTCTCGGCGCTCCCGGTCGGCCAAGGCTGCTCGGGTCGCTTTCAGGTCGCCCATGGCCCTTTCCAGATAAGCTCGCAGCTTGGTCTCAGTGTCAGTGGCGTGCCGGTCAGTCATGAATCGCTCCTCGTGGGTGTCAGATGCTCCCCAATTCCGCGTCGAGCGCCGCGAACAGGTCCTCATCAGTGGTGGGCAGGTGGGTGGTGCCATCGTCTCGGGCAGTCCAGGCCGTCAACAGCGTGCGCAGTCGGACGAGAGCGGCCTGCCTCGCGGTATTGCTGGAATCCATGTCGCCTAGGGAGGTGTTCCAGGTGATCCACGAGGTCCTCCAGCTCCGCACCGTCGTCGACGATCGGCACCAGGAGGTCGAGCAGGTAGGTGGTCAGCAGGGCGGGCGTCGGATGGTCGAAAGCCACGGTGACAGGGAGCCGAAGCCCGACAGCGGCAGCGAGTCGATTGCGAAGCTGCACCGCGGTCAACGAGTCGAGGCCCAGATCCTTGAACGAGACGGCATCATCCACCGCCGCCTCGCCCATGGCGAGGACACGGGCCACGACACCCCGCACTACGGAGTCAAGACGACGATGAGCCTCGTCGCGCGGCATCTGGGACAGGTTCAGCATCAGGGGCGCAGCGGTGCTGGCCTCGTCCGTCGAAACGCTCAGTCCGAGGTCCGCAAGGGAACGGACACGGCCGGATGCGGCCACGGCAGCCGGGTTCAGTTCCGCCCAGATCTGGTGGGTTTGCGGACTAGTGAAAGCGGACGCAAGACTTCGACAGCCGAGTCGAGGGTCCATGGCGTGAACCCGAGGCGCCGCAGAACGTCATCCTCAGCTGGGGACCAACTGATGCCCCCCAAGGCAACCGATCGGGTCGGTGCCCCTCGCCCCGCGCGGCGCATGGCCACGGCATCGACCGCAGCGGCGGCTGCCGACCAGGCTGCCTGACCTGCCACACCGAGGGTTCCGGGAAGCCCGGAAGTAATGAGCAGAGGGACGCTAGGTTTGCAGGACAGAGTCGATCGCCTCAGCCACGCCCAGTTTGGCGTCCAGGACCGAGGCGAGTCCCTCCGCACTCAGGCGAGCGATCGGCTCGTCGGCGACGTGACCGGCAGCATGCACGACAAGCCCAACGGGAGTGCTTCTTCGGCCAGGACCCGGCGCAGCAGGCGGGATCCGCCGCATCGCCGCACACCAGCGTGACATCGCTCCAGGCTCCGCAGGTCATCCAGCAGGTCGGTGGCCTCACCCGGGCCACGAGAACGATCTTGCGAGCATCCCGTGCCGCCAAGGCGCGGGCGATCGCTGACCCGACCCGACCAAGCCCGCCCAGGATCACGGTCGTTCCATCGGGGATGGCGTCCTCACCGACCCGCCGTGATTCGTCGACGAGGTGGCGCCGCGACAGCGCACCCTCTGCGACCGCCCAGCAGTCGGACCTCGTCACCCATCAGGCACCCGGCTGCGGCGTCCAACGGCGCCTCTGCGGTGTCGAGGTCAACAGCGATGACGGTACGGTCGGGCTCCTCAGCAGCGAAGGAACCAACACATCCCATGACGGCAGCCTGGGCGGGTTCTCGGTCGATGGCGCCGCGCGTGAGCAGGGCGAGGGTGGTGGAGCCACTGCTTCTGCTGGAGGCCCTCAGGACATCCGTGGTGGCCAGAACGGCCGTTCCTGCATCAGTCAGGGGCGCAACTACGATCACACGGTCGACCTCAGCCACATCAGCATCTCTCTCAGACGCGTGACCTCCGCGATGCCCAGGTGAGCCGCAACCTTCGCAGCCAACTCATCATCGGAGTCGCCGAGGAGCAGAGTGTTCTCCGCTGACGCGGCAGCTCGCGGCGCCAGGGCAGCCCGCCACGCCACCGTCAGCCCGGGCATCATAGATTCGTTGGGGGCACTGACAGCCTGGTACCAGAACGGGGTGTTCTGGAAAGGATAGGGCGGCAGCGACACGATCTGACCCCCGGGTCGCAGCAACGAGCCGCGATCGACATGAGCGCCGCGCACCCACGCGTTAGCCGCAGACCACACGAACGTGCCGACACCGGGCAGGTCCCGTTGCAGAGTCGACACCGAGTATGCCTCGCTGCCGTCGAGAGCAACGTCCAGCGGGTAGGTCAGCACCGGATGTGGGCTCACCTCGATGAAAAGACGGTGGCCGTTGCGCAGTGCCGCCTCAACGGCGAGGTCGAGCCGCACCGTCGAGCGCAAGTTGTCGAACCAGTAGTCCGCTGCCAGGGACTCACATACAAGATCACCAGTGACGGTGGAGTACCAGCTACAGATCGGTTCGCCGATGGGGCTCGATGGCGCGGCCGCGAGAATCTCGGCCTCCAATTCGTCGACCTGGGGCGAGTGAGAGGCGTAGTCGACGTCGATGACCCGGCATCGGATCCCCGGAGCGCTCCGCGGCTTCAGCTGCCAACGCGAGGGGCTCCCCGCCCCCGCCACGACTCGCGACACCGGGACCGTTAATGACGGCCACCGATATCTGGTCTGCCCATGGGAGGATAAGTTTCTCGGCATGCTGCACATCGGTGAGAAGGCTCAGCATGCCGCCTCTACCCGAGATGCGCCGCAAGAGGCGGCTACGCAGCGCGACGAGGCGCGCTCCTGCCTCGAGCGTCAGGTGGCCTGACACAACGGCCGCGGCTATCTCTCCCTGAGAGTGACCGATGACGGCTGCGGGCTCGACGCCGTGCGCACGCCACAACGCAGCCAGGGACACCATTACAGCCCACAGCACCGGCTGCACGACATCCACGGGGGCAAGGACGCTCGGATCCTCAGCTGAGGCGAGCAGCACCTGGCGGACGGAGTAGTCGACGTACGGCGCCAGGGCGCAGTCGCACGCGTCGAGCTGCTCGGCGAAGCTGGGCTCCTCGGCGAGAAGATCCACGGTCATTCCCGGCCATTGCGAGCCTTGTCCGGGAAGACCATGACCGGGCGGGGATCTTCGGAAACGCATCCGACGACAACCCCAACGCCAGTCTCTCCATCGGTCTTTCAGAGCCTCGACGACGCTGTTTTTCCGCGAGGACCGCAAGCCCGAGGGCAGCGCGGCCCGGCGGGCCAGCGTCGTCTCGACATCCAGGCTGGATATTCCGGCAGCCGCCTCCGCGAAACGGTGCTACACACTGCGTTGAGCGCCTCCGGCCCGGCTCGCACTCACCATAAGCACGCCGGTGCCATCTGAAACACCGATGCGCTCAAGGGGCAGTGATGCCTCGGAATGACGTGCGCGTTGGTGCCGCCGACGCCGAACGCGGACACACCCGCGCGGCGGGGTCGTTCTGGATCCATCTTCCAGGGCTGCTCCTCCTGGAGTAGCCGGACGCTCCCAGCGTCCCAATCGGCTTCAGAGGTCGGCGTGCTCAGCGTGAGAGTCCGAGGCAGGGTTTCTCGTGGCGCAGCGCCTCAACCATCTTGATGAGCCCGCCTCGTCCCAGAGGCCGCTTGCGCATGGGCGGTGTTGGACTTCAGCGACCCCAGCCACAGGGGCGCGCTGCGAGTGCGGAAGACATCGAGGAGTGCGTTGACCTCTACCGGGTCGCCGAGCCGGGTCCCCGTGCCGTGTCCCTCGATGGCATCAATGTCGTCGGGACCCAAGCCCGCGGCCTTCATCGCCTCACGGATGACGGCCCGCTGGGCCTGCCCATTGGGCGCCGTGAGACCGTTGGCTGCCCCGCCATGGTTCCACGCAGAACCCTTCACAACGGCAAGGACGGGATGCCCAGCTTCGCGGGCAGTAGACAGCCGCTCAAGCAGTCACCATGGTGACCGCCTCACCCCAACCGGTCCCATCAGCCTCGTCGGCGAACGCCCGGCAACGGCCGTCACTGGACAAACCACCCTGTCTCTGGAACTCCACGAAAATTCCAGGGGTTGCCATGACCGTAGCCCCACCCGCCAGGGCCAGATTGCATTCGCCGCCACGTAGCCCCACCGCTGCCAGATGGACGGCGACGAGCGCCGACGAGCAGGCGGTGTCGAGGGTGATCGACGGCCCGTGGACGCCGAGGGTATAGCTGATGCGTCCGGATAGCACCGAGGGTACGGTGCCAACCATGAGATGACCGGCCACGTCGTCGTTTACGAAAACAGGGTCACCACCATATTGAAAGGACGTGGCTCCATGTAGACACCAACCTTGGCGCCCTTAAGGGTTCACGGGGTCAACACCCGCCGATTCGAGCGTCTCCCAGGCCACCTCGAGGCCGAGTGCGCTGTTGGGGTCCATCGCCAACGCCTCACGCCCGGAGATTTTTGAAGAAACGATTGTCGAATCCGGCGGCGTCTCGAGAAACGCCCCGCAGCGCGGGACTGCAGCCGTTCTCGGCGCTCAGGTGATCAGGCCATCCGCGGTCAGTTGGGAAATCACCGACGAGATCCCGCCCCATGGCCACCGCTTCCCACAGGCCGTCAGGGCGTGGCGATGCCACCAGGGTAGCGACACCCCATACCGACGATGACCACAGGATCCTCGCCCCGAAGAACCTGAAGCTCGCGGCGAGCATCGACGAGGTCGAGGTTAGTTTGCGGAGGTACTCCACGAGTTTGGCGGAATCAGGCTGGTTCATGGTCAGCCCTTGAAGTCAGCGAGTCGATAAGTTCAGGAGTTCAGGCGTCGAGGCGTCGCGGACGGCGTCGTGGATATCGTCGAGGGCCAGAGCGCCGCGGGGTGGTATCGGCTGTCCCGTCCTCCGGCACGAGGAGCTGGAGCACGTGAGCGGCCAACGAGACGACATTCGGGTAGTCTGTAGATCACTGAGGAGGAGACGGAGATCCCGGCCTTGACACGCAGCTGGTCTCGCAGGTCGACCGCCATCAGCGAATCGAAAACCGAGATCCTTGAAGCGCACCGAGAGACTCAAGGTCTGAGTGTCATCGGCCTGCAGGACGGCGGCAACGATCTCCCGGATCGTCACCGTGCATCGCGCAACCCGCTCGCTGGCAGGTAACCCACGCAACATCGCCGAGAGACCGATCGGCCGCAGCCGCACTCGGCTCGTCGCCAACAGGAATCACACGCTCAAAGAAAGGACGACGCCGCTCCCCCTGGATCAGCCGACCGAAGGCGACCCAATCCATCGACGCAACAACAGGGCACGGCTCGTCACCGACCAACACGCGCTTGAAGGACTCGAGCGCCGACGCCTCATCCATGAGCCTGAGGCCCCGGCGCAGCAAGGTCTCGCGGACTCCATCGCCTTCGATCATGCCGACGTCGCAGGGACCCCAACGCGATGGCGTGGCGGTCTCACCGCGGGCACGGCGCCGACGAGCCAGCCCATCAAGCCACGCATTGGCGCTCGCGTAGGCTGCCTGGCCGCCGCTGCCCCACGTGGCAGCGACCGAGGAGCACGACGAACGCAGTGAGGCGGCGGCCCGCAAAGATCTCGTCCAGGTAGCGGGCACCGTCGACCTTGCCGGAGGCCATCCGGGCCAAAGCAGCGTCGTCCACCTCCGGAATCGGCGCAAACTCCACGGTCCCGGCCGTGTGCACGATGACGGTGATCGCGTCCCCGTGCGACTCGATATCTTCAATCGGCGCGGATGAGTCGCCCCGGTTAGAGACATCGCAACTCACAACCTCGACCTCGCAACCGAGCGCCTGGAGTTCCTGCGCCAGTCCTTGAGCACCGGGGGCGTCGGGCCCACGGCGGCTGAGCAGAGCGATCCGCAATGCTCCGGCCTGGGCGTACTTGGCAATAGCGGCACTGATGCCACCGGTACCACCCAGATGAGGACCGTGCCTGAGCTGCAAGCCCGCGCTCCTGCCGGCAGTTCACAGGCCTCAATGCGGGCAGCACGAAAGACCTTGGGCGGCGAGGCTCCACCGGTCCTCGCCGTCGCACCCGAGGATGACCCGGGCAACATCATCAGCCGCCACATCCGGCGCCACGTCCAGTATGGCGGCCAGGCAGGACGGGATCTCAAGCCCCAGTGTCTTGGCGTAGCCCCACATGCAGCCTGGTCGGGGTCACAGACCTCGGAACGCACCGCGCGCGGGTGCACGAACACCCGCTGACGGCCCTGGCGGCCGCCCGTACGCGAGGACCGGACCGGGCGGCGCGGCGAGCGTGATTGACCGGGGGCCGGCGGTACCCGTGGGCAGAGTGCCAAGAGAAACCGAGGAGGCTCCGCGAGCCGGTACCGCCACCTGTCGCGCGGCAGATCCGGCGGTAAAGTCGCCACCGGCGGGCAGCGCGTCATCACGGCAGAAAGAGGCGCAGGCGGTCCAGCGCCGCGCCCATACTGTCTCGGCGAGTTTCTCGGTGTTCGATGGGCGCAAACGATTCGGTAGCACGTCTGGCGGTAGACGACCCAGGCGCGGCGTCCCGCGTAGACGGTGCGGTAGTGAGATTGGGGCCGTCAACGGTGCGGCACGCCAGTCGGCTCGGGCACTCGCCAGAAAGTGCCGGGTCTGGAAGGCATGGGTCGGGGTGTCGGCCCGGCCCCCGCTCTCGACTGCTGGCACTCGTCCAGTCGACGTGTCCGGCGTTGTGGTCTGGCGAATGCGGCCCGGATCCCGGTCGTTTCTGAGCTCCGGACGCGACGCGCGGCACGATGACGAGGTGGTCGCGACTGCCGCACGGAAAGTGGTGTCGGAGAGCGCATCTGGGCCCACCTCGGGATGCGGTCCGACACGCAGGTCGACGAGGGACCTCAACGGCAGCATCAGAGGCTTACCGGGCGCTGACGTGCTCCACTCAGTGTGCGGATCGGTCCGACAGCGTCTCGGCCGAGCCCGGCCGAGTGGCGGACACACTGCGAGGTTGGGCTCATGGAAGAAGTCAGCAGCCCACCCTGCCACGACATCGGCGAAGGCTGGCAGCATGGAGCCATCATCGCGCTGTGGAAGGCGTGGCTAACGCCACAGGCGGTACCAGCATCGGCGGCCAGCGCCTCGACCCGCGTGGTAGGCCCAGCCACGACGATTGCAGCCTGGCCCGCGATGGCGGCGAGACTCAGCGTTGGGAAGCGACGCAGGATCCCTCCTCGCGAACTTCATCGACTGAGGCCGTCTCAGAGTGCAGTCATCGCCGTCACGCGTCAAACCCGCATGAGGCGTCCGCGCTGCGTGACCAACCTGGCAGCGTCCTCGAGCGACAGCACACCGGCGCAGTGGGCGGCGGCAATCTCGCCGATGGAGTGGCCAGCCACAATGTCCGGACGGATGCCCCAGAACTCCCACAGACGGAACGCGGCGACCTCAAAGGCGAAGATCGCGGGCTGCGCCACCGCCGTCTCGCCCAGCCGGGTCGGATCGGCCACGAGGCCGGCAAGATCCCCCGCAGATGCGGCCACGCAGGCTTCCAGGGCCTCCGCGTGAGCCCGTGCGAAGACGGGATAACTCGCGCCGAGCTCTGCTCCCATTCCAGGTGCTGCGTACCTGGACCGCTAAATGATAGACGCGGTCCGGCCAGCGCCACGAGTCGAGGATCAGCCCAGGTGAGAACCGCCATGTGCCAGGGGCGCTGGAGCGCCTCGCGCCGCATCTCGGGATCTTCGGCCACGATCGGCTCGTTCCTCAAAGTTGCTGCGCAACCTGGGCCACGCCCGACACGCTCGGATCGTCATCAACGACGCCGGATGTTGAAGGGTCGTGCGCACGGGCCCGGAGTGCCTCCGGGAGTGCGGGCCGAGATGGGCCACATAGAGGCGCTGAGCGCAGCCGGTGCCGAAATGCTGGGACCGGCGCCGCCGGTGGTTCCCTCCAATACCCGACATGCGCGTTGGTACCACTGATACCAAAGGCGGACACGCCTCCTCGGCGGACCCGCACCCCCGCGGGCGAGGGTGCCGCCTGGCTCAGGATCCTCACGTCGCCTGCTCGGTCGACATGCCGACTCGGAACGCTGCAGTGCAGCGTCCTGGGCATGAGACCGTGCTCGAGGGACAGGGAGCACTTTGAGGATGCCGGCGGCCCCGCTCCCGAGTGTGACCCTGTGTTGGATTTCGAGCGAACCGATAGCAATGGGCTCGCGACGATCTCGGCCGTAGGTGGCCAGTATGGCCTGCGCCTCGATTGTCGCCCAGGACGGTGCCGGTGCCGTGAGCTCGACCAGGTCAACATCCGCGCTGGTCAGTCCGGCGTCGGCGAGAGCGGGCCGGATGACGGCCTGCTGAGGGCGCCGTTGGGGGCGGTGAGCCCGTTGGAGGCACCGTCTTGGTTGACGGCAGAACCGCGGATGAGCCCGACAATGCGGTGCCTGAGCCTGCGCGCGCCTCGGACAGGCGCTCGAGGATGAGCACGACCACTACCTTCGGCCCAGCCGGTGCCGTCAGCCGCGTCAGAGAAGGCCTTGCACCGACCGTCGGGTGCCATGCCGCCCTGGCGCGTGAACTCAACGAACGAGATCAGGGTCGCCATGATCGTGACCCCGCCCACAAGCGCTCACTGTCGCACTCGCCCCGGCGGATCGCAGAGACGGCGAGGTGGGTGGCAACTAGCGAGGAGGAGCAACCGGTGTCGACGCTGAGCGAGGGACCGTTGATCCCCCAGCACGTAAGACAGACGGCCTGACAGGATGCTGCTAGACCCCCAGTCACGAGGTAGCCGGACGAGTTCGTCGTCGTCGGACATCCCCTCGGTATAGGCCTGACCGATGTGTGCCGATGTACACCCCTACGGGGCTGCCCTCAGGCTGTGCGGATCAATCCCACCTCGCTCGTAAGCCCCAGGCGACTTGAAGAAGGAGACGCTGCTGGGGATCCATGCCTTGGCCTCGCGATCCGAGATGGCAAAGAAGCCGGAGTCGAAGTAGGCAGCATCGTCGAGGAAGCCGCCCTCGCCCGCGATGCTGTAGCCACGCCCGGTGGCCTCGAGGTTAGTGCAGATCCTTCGGCCAGCCACGATCGGCGGGCATGGGCCCGACAAGATCGCGCTCTTCTTCCAAGGCCTCCCCAGAGCTGTTCGGGGACGTGATGCCGCCCGGAGCCGGCAGGCCGCAGCCACGATCGCCACGGTTTCCACCATCGTGCGTCACCGGGGACGGCAGATTCGCTCATCGGGCAGGATCGATGTCGGGCTGTCCACCGATCAGCCTCGTCGAGGATTGAGCGACGGCTCGGGGCGCGGGTAGTCAAAGATCAAAGTGGCGGGCAGCCGCTCGCCCCATCTCCTGCGACAGATGATTGCGTAACTCGACGCCCATGAGCGAGTCGAGACCCGTAGGTCACGGAAAGGGGCGTCCATGTCGATCGCCTCCCGGGTCGAATCGTCAAGGACTCCGGTCACGTCAGTCGCGCACGATGCTGCGGAGGGGCGTTGAGGCGCTCGCTCAGCATCGAGCTGGCTGAACCCGTCCGCCGACGACAGATGCCCCGTCGAGGGGAAACGCGGATTCAGGCGCGAGCGCACGGAGGCCTCTGGGGCAGGCCGGACTCCCCAGCTACCCGGCGATCCGGGTGCGGTCGATCTGCGTCGCGACGACGCTCGGAACTCCGCTGGAAATGGCTGCAGGAGCAGAATGCGCCCAACCTCGGGTTCAAGCGCAGCAGGCCTCGACGCGAGAAGCGCGAGGACGTGCACGCTCACGCATCTCCGCGACTAGGGCCGGAAGCGGTATTCCACAGCCCCATGCGATGGATGTCGCGGATTCGTCGGCGCGCGCGGCGGCCGAACGCGATGGCGTCGAGAGCAGCGTTGGCGGCCGCATAGCTGGCTTGCCCGGCGTTGCCGAAGGTGCCGACCACGGACGAGTACAAAACGAAGAAGTCCAATCCGAGGCCACGGGTAAGCTCATCGAGATGCTTAGCGCCCTCGACCTGGCCCCGAAAGCCGTGGCGAACGCGGCGGCATCCTGGGTGGCGAGGAGGCCATCGACCAGCGCCCCAGCCGTGAACGACCCCGGATAAGCGGCTCTGTCGGCCGGTATCTCGCTCGAGCAGCATCTGCAGGGCCGCCCGGTCGGAAACGTCCAGGAGACGGCGCGTGCTCGCGCTCCGGCCTGTTCGAGGCGCTGGATCAGCGCCGCTGACCGCGCGTCGGATCTGCGCGGCGGCGGCTCACAAGCCAGAGGTTCGGTCGCCCCAGCGCGGACGATTCCAGATCCTCCGCCGCGAGAGCCGCCAGAGCCCCGAGTGCCTCCGGTGATGAGGACGGTGCCCCGGCGCAGCAGCATGAGCATGCCCGCCTCATGCGCTGACGATCGGGCTGTGAAGCCGCGCCAACAAGCGCGAGCTCGGAGACATCGGTGCGGGCTGCACGACGTACGTCCCGCCTCGTCGACCGCATCGTCAAGGTCGAGGAGGCGGAACCGCCCCGGAACTCGGCCCTGGGCGCGGACCGGGATCCCGTCAGCGGCCGCGCCTGGATCGGGGGCGCCGCCGGCGGTGGCGATGGTGGCGCCGGGTCGCGATCACGAGCGCAGTTCTGGTCGAGTCAGCCGAGCCCCCACACGGCCAGCCGGGCCGCGAACTCATCGAGGCGTGATGCTGGGGCGTCAGAGTCCACAAAGCCGAGTCGGATTCGATTCAGTCAGGCGGACTCGCCGGTGGCGGGGTCGCGATCAACCACACCCATGGTGCCGCTCGGCGGTACGGTGCAGGGAATCCATGTGAGGCTCCACAGCGCATCCTCACCAAGCCGCATCAACCGGTCGCGCCACAGGGTCTCGTCCTCGACAACGACCCCGGCAGCGTTCAGGAACCGCTGTCCATCCGGCGTGAACGCGTCGACGCACAGCACGTCATCGTGGCAGGTGATCCGTACCAAGGCACGATCGGTCCTGGGCTGCTGGGTCTCGAGGCTGTCGAACGCGATCGGAAGGATCGCTGGACGGTGCTCACCGGCCTGCGCCCAGGATACGGCGCGCAGCACGCGACCGGTGTGGCCGAGACTGTCGGGTTGAGCGGGCAGCTTAACCTCGAGCCAGCGTGTGCACTCATGGAGGCGCCCCGTGGGACGTGAGCGCCAGACAAACGCCTCGTCAGGCGTTGGGGCGGGTAGGGTTCGGATGAGGAGGGGCAGCGATGCGATGAGGGGCATTCCGGGTGGCGCGACGGTGCCGCCACACAGCTCGACCCAGTCGTCCACCACAGTGAAGCGAGACGCGGCAGGCTCTTTCCTGCTCACCGGCATCCACTCAGCCAGCAGGGGTGACGGGGTCATCGGCCCGTGGGACCGCCAACGCTGACACCGTGAACCTGGTGAGTCGGGTCAGCCCGGACGGCACCCCCGGCCCGCCTGAGCCAGGGAGGCGACGGTGGCCGCGCACACCACGGGGCGACCTGCGATGCTGGGGACGCCCTCGTCGATCAGCATGGCGGCCTCGCCACGCCATTCGAGCTCGGCACGGCCCCGCGGCAGGGTACGGAGGAGGATCCGGTCAAGCGTGGTGGGGCGGGCGGAACACAATGACGCTCAGAGCCGAATGCATACCGCGCTCGGCCGTCGCCGAGAACGCGGCGCCAGTCGGAGATCAAGACCGCTGACGTGGCCGTGGCCGAACGTCGCTGCCAGGCCCGCGACTCGCCCCTCACCGCGCCTCAAGGTGGCAGACCGCGGCATTCGAGCCGGTCGCTTCAATGGTTTGCTGGAGAGGGAATCCGAGCACGGAGCTGGCGGAGATCTCCACGAACGCGTCGATCCCTTCCTCCAGCATGGCCTCGCTCGCACCGAGAAAGTCGACGGTGCCGATCATCGTTGTCAGCACCAGTAGCCGGCGTCCAGGGCGCGATTCAGCAACGATCCCGTGATCGTCGAATACATCACCACCGCCGCGGCGTCGTGGATATCGCGCAGCGCGTCCGCCAGACGAAGCGGATAGGTTCGAGCACCGGCGAGTGTCCAGCCACCTGACGGTGGTCAAGGGTTGACGACATCGTCATCGATCGAGGCGACGAACGCTTGCGTGGCCTGGCGTTCCCCCAGAGACGATCACGGGCCGCGTCTGCGTGGACAGCAGCTATCCCGACCTCACCATCGACAGCTTGGAGAAGCATTTTCAACGTCGCGGCGGGCAGCGAGACCGAGAACATGGCGCCCCATGACCAACCAGCCGTAGGACCAGGGCACCCGCTGCGATAGGCGATGACCGCGACGGCCTCCTCAGGTCAGAGCGCCTGCGAACCACGCGCCGCCACCTCGCCCTGAATGACCAACCACCGCGGTGGGCTCGAGACCCTGCTCACGCCAGTGCGAGAGCGAGGCCAGTTATCATCGTGAACAGCACCGGCTGGCCGTGGCTTCCTCCACCAATCCACGCTATCGTCACCGCCAACAGGTCGCGGACGGACCAGTCAAGGTGGTGTCGGAAAGCAGCGTCGCGAGGCGTCGACGTGGGCGGCGAACAGCGGGAGATCCGGACAGCAGCCGCGTCCCATCGGGCCACTGGGATCCTTGTCCAGGGAACACGAAGCGCCACCCTCGTGAGTTTAGCCGCGCGCAGTAGCGCTGGCGGCCTCGCCGTCCCGCGGACACTCGCAGCGAGATCGCGAGCCCACGTTCGTCGAGCCCGGCAGCAGGGCCGCGCAGTTCAGCTAGGTGGGCACGCCGCGCGAGCCCGACGCCAGAGAAGACGGGCTCACATCCGCAGCACGGGAGCCACTTGCCACCTTGTCGGCTTGGCGTTCGATACCAATCTTGTCCGGAGCCGAAATCAGCAGCGGTGCGCACTCATCGGGCAGCAGCCGGGCAGTGGGGCTCGGGGCGTCATCGGACGGGCTTCGACGATGACGTGCGCATTCGTTCCACCGATGCCGAAAGAGGAGACAGTTCGTCAGTCGGTGATCGCTCGACAGCCAGGGCTGCGATTCGTTGGCCACCTGGGACCGCGCCAGAGCCCAGTCGACGTGGCGGCTCGCGGTCGGCATTGAGTGTTCGGCACCTCAGCGGTGCTGCATGGCGAGTACCATCTTGATGACGCCACCGACCCGGCAGCCGCCTGGGAATGGGCGATGTTGGACTTGAGAGAGCCCAGGAGCACTGGCGCGCGACGCGGTCGGCGCCGTAGGTAACAGAACCGCTCGGCTCAATCGGGTCGCCCAGGGCGGTTCCAGTGCCGTGGGCCTCGACGACGTCGACATCTCGTGGTGAGAAGCATCCGCGAGGGCATCGAGGATCACGCAGCGCTGAGCGGTGCCGATTGGGGCGGTGAGCCCGTTTGAAGCGCCATCCTCGTTGACAGCGGTGCCTCGCAAGACATCGAGAACATGGTGGGCTGTTGGCACGCGCGGTCACTGAGGCGCGCTCGAGGACCAGCACGCCGCAGCCTTCGCCCCATCCGGTGCCGTCGGCATCGTCGGCGAAGGCGCGGCAGCGACCGCGAGGCGAAACCGCCCGGAGCTTGGTGAGTTCGACGAACATGCCGGGGGTGGACATAACGGTGACGCCCCCGGCGAGAGCGAGGTTCGTTTCGCGATAACGCAGTGAGTTCACGGCGAGGTGAATCGCCACCAGCGATGAGGAGCACGCGGTATCGACTGTCATGGCGGGGCCGGTGAGCCCCAATGTGTAGGCGATGCGACCCGAGATAATACTGGGGTCAGTGCCTGTGAGGCGGTGTCCCGTGCCCGGCCCGATCGCCCCGAAGTCGGGGCCGTAGTCGCCCGGCATCGCCCCCATGAATACGCCGGTACGGGTTCCCTGAAGTCCGTGGGCGTCGATTCCTGCCGCTTCTAGGGCATGCCAACGGTCTCGAGCGCTTTGCGCCGCTGCGGATCCATGGCCTGGGCTTCACGGGCGGAGATGCCGAAAAAACCGGCGTCGAACGTGGTGGCGTCGGCGAGAAAGCCTCCTCACGTGGCTCGTGCCCGGGGTATCGGGGTCATCATCGAACAGTCCGGATAGTTCCCAGCCACGGTCGTCGGGGAAAGCGCCGACGGCATCTCGTTCCTGCGCGACGAGCTGCCATAAGGCTTCGGTCCCGCTGGCTCCGGGGAAGCGGCAGTCCATGCCAACAATCGCGATCGGGTCGTCGTGCGCGTCGTCCGTGGCTACGGCGACAGTCTCCGCTACAGGCTCATCGGGAGACCAAGACCTCAGCCAGCGGCGGGGCGTCGGATGGTCGTAGGTGGCTGCGGCGGACACCGACGTCGACGAGCGGCTGAGCAGCTCGCAGAGTTCGACAGCGCCCTGGGATGTGAGGCCATGCGCCTTGAACGTCAGGTCCGGGTCCAGCTCGGCGTCAGGGGTGTGCCCCAACACGATGCGCAGGGATGCTAAGACTGCTCAAGGCGTGCCACGCACGACATCGCGCGGGGGCCGGTCTTCCTCGTGCCCTGGGAGATCTCAACCGCAGTCGGGGGCTTGGGCAGCGGTCTCGGGCCAGTAGCGGCGACCAGCAAGCTCAAGCGCAGGCAGAGGTACCCGGGGCGGTCGGGATCGTCGCAGTCCAGTCGACTGGGGCACCCTGCCGCGCCCAGCGCGGCCAGGGCTCGAACGGGCGTCCCGCGCCTCGGTGCAGGTTTCGCGGCATAGCGACCAGGGTCGCTGCCCCCGCGCCTAGGGTCTGTCTCGACCATGGCAAGCAGCGTCGGCTGCGCGCTCCAACCTCAACGAAGTGCGCAGCACCGAGTTGCTGGGCTGTCCGGGTGGCATCGAGGAATCGGACCGTCTCGCGGGCGTGGCGCACCCAGTGCTCGGCGTCGAATGTGGAACGCACCTGCCCATCGAGGCACGAAACGACGGGGATCTGGGCGAGGTGATGCGTGAGTGAGGAGGCCACGTCCCTGAACTCGTCGAGCATCGGGTCCATTAGAGGCGAGTGGAAGGCGTGGCTGACGGCCAGGAGTCGCCGCCTCACATCGTCAGGCAGCGTGTCGTCGATGTCCTCAAGCACGGGCAGGGGCCCGGCCACCACGATGCTGTGGGGAGAGTTCACCGCGGCGACTGCCACGCCCCGGCGGCCATCGATGAACTCCTTGGCCCGGTGTTCCGGCAGGTGGACAGCGAGCATGCCGCCGCCTGCAGGCGCTGAGCTGCTGCATGAGGTCGCCTCGGGCCGCGACAAGCGTTGCTGCGTCCTCGGCGGAGAGTACACCCGCGACGTGGGCGGCCGCGATCTCCCCAATGGAATGGCCAACGAGTAGGTCGGGCGCAAGGCCAAAGGACTGCAAGAGCCGATATCCCGCCACCTCGAAAGCGACCAGTGCGGCCTGGGTGTGGCGCGTCTGCATCAGTCGTTCACGATCGCAGCCGCGGACGATGGCGGCGAGATCTACGCCGAGGCGATCTGACATGAGGCCGAGCAGCTCATGGAAGGGGAGGGCCGCGAAGGCAGGCACGTCGTGGCCAGCGCGGTACCCATGCCGAGCCGCTGCGCACCCCTGGCCGGAGAACAGTACGGTCACTCGCCCGCGCTGCGCCGCGGCCCGGTGAAGGCGTCCGGATGGGGTCGTCCCTCCGCGAGGGCCCCGGCAGCCCCGCGACGAGCTCGGGGTGTCGCTGCCGACAAGAGCGCGCGACTGTTCCCACGTGAGGTCGGTGATGCCAGAGGGTCGCTGCTACGCGCCCATGGTCAAGACCCGACGGTCGCCTGGCAGACGGGAGGCATGGGACGGCAGCGTGGCCAAGGGTGCAGTGATTAGCCAGATTCGGTCTCCCGTGGCCGGCGCTGCGTCGTAGGTGACTGCCTCCCGACCGGCTCCGAGGATAACGTGGGCGTTGCTACCCCCCATTCCGAAGGAGGAAACGCCGACGAGCGCACCGGCGGGGAGCGGTTCGGGCTGGGCCACGACACGCAGCCCGCGTTCTTCGAGCCGCAGCGCCTTGGGGGCCTGCCCAACGTCATGGTTGGGGGGAATGACACCGTGCTTCAAGGCCAAGATTCCCTTGACGAGTGCCGGCAAATTCCGGAGGCACCTTCGAGATGGCCGATATTGCTTTTTGACGGATCCGATAGACAGAGGAGTTGGCCGATCCTCATACACCAGTCCGAGCGCCTCCGCTTCCAGCGGATCGCCGACCTTGGTGCCGGTCCCGTGCAACTCGACGTAGCTCATGTCCGATGCCAAGACGGCGGCGTCGGTAAGCGCGCTGTTCAGCACGATGCGCTGGCCATCGACGCTGGGAACCGCGAGGACGTCACTCCGGCATCGTTATTGAGGGCGGCGCCGCGGAGGACGGCTAAGATTGCATCTCCGTCACGCTCGGCGTCTGCAAGGCGACGAAGCACCAGCATGCGCCACCTTCACTGCGCACGTAGCCGTCCGCGCGATCATCGAACGGACGGCACCGGAACGTCGGGGACAGGGCGCCGAAGCGCGCGCAGCCTCCGTGCTGCTCTGGGTGAGATGAGGTTGACCTCCCGCCAAAGCGACATCACAGTCCCCTGCGCGGAGGTTCCGGACCGCCATGACGACCGCGGCAAGAGAAGAAGACTGCCCGCAGTCAAGGGTCATACTGGGCCCATCGAGGTGTAACGCATGCGAGATCCGGTTGCAATGAGTCCCCGCGTACTGCCGAGAAGCGTGTTGGGGTCGCTAGCCCGCCCGGCCAGCAACTCCTCATAGCTCTCCGCTCATCCCACCGACGAACACCCGCTGACGATTCCCTGCGCGTCAGGGCGCACAGCTGGCGTCCTCGCAGGCCTCCCAGGCCAGCTGAGCGCGATCCGCTGGTGCGGATCCATGAACAGCGGTGGCGCGCGGCGAGACACCAAACAGATCTGCGTCGAAGCGAGCCACGTCGTCGGCGTAGCCGCCGGGATCGGTGAGGCCACGCCTGCGGAGCTGGGCCGATCGCATCACGTCCTTCGAGGAGGAGTGACCAGAACTCCTCCGGCCCATGGGCGCCAGGGAACCTGCAGGCCATGCCTACGACAGCAATCGGGTGGGTGAGAGCGGGCATTGGTGTTCCTAACGGATGGGCAAACGTAGGCTTCGACGATGGGGGCGAGGTTTGCGGCAATCTCAGCCGGGGATGGGATAGCCCGGACCTCATCGGCCAGGGCGGTGGCGGCGCTTTGATAGGCACTGTCGGAGACGAGCGCGGTGACGTCTTCGCGGAGCTGGCCCGGGGATACGTGGGAGGGGTGACGCAGAATCCCAGCCCCGGACTTCACCAGGTAGTCGCCCTTGATCGTCAGGTCGCCGTGGCAAATCGCGGTGATGTGCTGCGGGATCCCGGCAGCCAGAGCATGGGCCCAGGTACCAAATCCGCCGTGATGAAGGACGGCAGAGCAAGACGACAGCAGGAAGTTCAAGGGAACGAACCCGGCGTGAATGACATTGGCCGGGCGATGGATCCACGCAGCGGCCTGTTCCGGAGGGATTGCGGCGACGATCTCGACGTCCAGATCAGCTAGGGCATCGGCGATGGTTTCAACGTCGAGGAAGTCCACGCCGAACGTCTCTGGAGCGACACCCCGGCGGTCAGGCACACGCGGGGTCGCACACCTCGCTCGGGCACATCCAGCGGTAGCGCTGCCTTGGAGGTGTAGGCGAGGGGACGCACGGGAACCCGGTGGAGGCTCGTGGTGAATTGCTGGCTTGTGGGGATGAGGTCGAAAGTCCACAGGCCTGAGACCAGGTGCTCCTCAAACTCGGCACCGTAGGGGTGCAGGTGGGATTCGAACCACTCACGCAGCGGATCCTCGCGGTCCTCCTCAGGCTGCTCGGCCAGGCGCGCAACAGAAGGTCTCACGCATGGCGCCGTAGATGTCATGCGCATCCAGTTCACCCGGGCGTGAGGGATGCCACTGGCTGCGGCGGCGATAGCACCCGCATAGGGTGAGGGACTCCCAGAGGATGAGATCCGGTCGCCAATCCCGGGCGAGATCGACGAGGTCCTCGACCATGGGATCGTTGTAGAGGGCGAAGGCCATAGGACCGCTACCCTGGTACCGCAGCAGCAGCGGTCTCCCAGTCCTCGGTTGTGTCTTGCGCCGGGTCCAGTCGGTGAGTTCGTTCTCGAGGCTGTCACCCTGGTCGGCGGCCATCGACAACAACTCGGCGGCTGATGAGGGGATGCCGACCGTCACGGACAGGGATGCCGGCCTCGAGAATGGTGGTAGTGATCCCAGGTCCACCAGCGGCCCTCACATCATGTCCGGCGCCATGAGTCTCCCAGGCCAGCGGCACCATAGTGCGCAGGTGGCTGGGTTCCTCAATGCAGGTGAGGAGAATTCTCATGCCGCGCCCTCACCCCGGTGCCGAGCGAGAAAGCTTCCCCTACAAGCGCCGCGATGGCCTTCCAGTGATCCACAAGGTAAGTGGCCGCCTGAGAACCGCCGCTCGAGCCGGAAGGAACTAGTGGTCTCGTGTCTCCAATCGGCGACATCAAAGTCGGGAACAAAATCGTCCATGTCACCGTGCAAGGCAACAATCGGGCAGTCGAGCAGGGGCCGTAGGCCACACGTACAGCTCGGCAGCCCGGTGGTCAGCCCTCAGAGCCGGCAGGACAAATTCGACAATCTCGGGATCCTCGAGGAGTCGAGCGTCGGTGCCGTTGAGGCGCTGGATCTCTTGGAGGAAAGCGGCGTCGCCGACCCGATGCCAGCCCAGGTCGCGATGCGCGCGCGGCCCCGGTCGTCCCGATGCGAACAGCGTGTGAACGGGGATGTCCAGGGCATGCAGCCTTCGGGCAGCCTCGAAGGCGACACTGGCGCCCAGGCTGTGTCCGAAGAGTGCAGGGGCATCCTGCGAGCTGCCGAGGGCGGGAAGCACGCCGTCGACGAGGGCATTGACGCTCGTTAGGCAAGGCTCACGCCGCCGGTCCTGACGTCCGGGATATTGGACCGCAAGCACGTCAATCTGGGGATGCAAGAACTGTTCCATGGGGCGGAAGTAGCTGGCAGATCCCCCGGCGTGCGGGAAGATCACGAGCCTGGCCGCTACGCGATCAGGAGCATGCTTGAGGCGACGCAGCCAGCGCTCGTCGATTTGGGTGGCGGGCTTCACAAGCCCAGATTCGTAATCCGTGACCAACACCCACCGCCTGTACGTACCCTCCGCGGAACATTCGTCGAGAAGATCGTTTCCAGATAGTGCGGCGCGAGTTGTCAACGTAGATGAGTTCTCTGGATGGTCGGATTATCGAGACTGGTTAATGCGCATTATCCATTTAGAATCAGCCGCTTCCAAACCCTTGTGGCACCGTCGTGATCAATAGCTTCCTCTTCCGGTTGATGCGAGAGGAGTCCTGCCAGTCTGGTCATTTCTGCAAAAGCGCTGCGTTCAGCGTGCTGACCGTGAGGTGTGTTCTTGAGCGGCAGTTTTCCTCGCTGCGCATGGCGCACGAAATCGGGCAGCGGCGTCATGAATGGTTTTCCGATGGGTATGAAGACAGCACGCGGTTTTGTCCCGTGGATGGTATTGAGATAATTCTTGTGCTGACCACGAGGGAACCCCTGGTACCGTCCGCCCGATTTTGCTGTTGAGGCAGTTGCGGAGAGGACGAGGGGCAGTCCATGCGTTTCGATCCACCCGGAAGCCGTTCTGCATCGGTTTTCCTTCGCGTGGCGCGAGAGATCGTCTGCCCGCGGTCAAAGAGGTAGAACGCGCCGTCGTGCAGCTCCGCCAAAGCGCAGGCCTGAGCAAAGCGCTGGGAAATCTTGGCATCAACGACGATGTTCTGACATGTCCAGAGCGTATCGTCAAACTTTCTGGAAGAATGGTCTCAAACCGCAGCACCGTCGTCATGGAATCGCGATCCTATCAATTCTCCGCCAGTGTGCGCTCGTTGTGGATCGTGATTTTTCATTCCAGCGGTGTGAGCGCAGCCGCCGCAGGAGGAACTGTTATGCAAAGATAGAGCACCTGCCTCGCGCGCGATCATGCGCCTTTCCGCTGCCAGGTTTGCTCGTGCCCGCACCGTAATCGCCGCCGTGCGCTGATCGACCGTGATTCAAGGCGAACTGGTGCATTCGTCAGTCGTGTGTCGATCGCTCCATCGTGGCGATGTGGAAAAAGCGTTCAATGATGCGAACACAGGCTGGAGGATTCTGAACGACATGTTTTGAATGCCTGTTGACTGCGCCTGCTCAGAAACCCGAAACAGTCCGTGCCATTAACTATAGATTTTTCTCTGATGTCGCCTTGGTTTGCGCAAATCGTCTGCATCGAGAATGATGTCGCGCGGCGCTTCCAGAGTGAAAGGGGCTTTGAAAGATGCAGCGGAGGTGAACCAAACAGCTTTTGCCCACGAGGGGACATGTTGCGACATCCTTTGGCGAAGTTTCGCGATGTGCTGGCGGTTGCTCGCTTGTTGAACGGATCGATCGCGTTTGCTCGCCCGTGCGGCGACTGTCTGCCACCATGTGCCTTTCGTAAGCTATCCTGCCCGCTTCACCTCGATGGCGGGATTCCGGGTCAGGAGTAGCACTTTGAAGAATCCGGCTCGTTCTGCGGAGTTGTGAACACCATCGCCTCAGCCAGCAGTACGATTGGAACACCGTGAGTCATCGCCGAGCATCCGCGCACGAAACCCGTTGCTCACCTGTGTTCTCCCATGAAAGTCCCCTCAGTGGATAGAATCGCGATAGAATCCCCCATCTGCAGCAAGTCCTGCGAAGTTCGCCTTCGCGCTCATTTCACTGCGTAGCGTAGAACGATCGCGCAGACGATGCGAATATTGCCAATCCTATTTCAGTTATCAACTCTCTATCGTCTTCGTCGCAATGAATCCGCCCATCAAAGCGGCTTTGCATATCGTCAATTTCTCCTCTTCGGTCGGAAGGTTGGGGGTTCTTTCTTCGTCATGAACGTCGCCCTGACTACGGAATTGAATGGTGCCCGCCATCTCCGGACGGTCGCCTCCGGCAGTTCCGCCATCTGTGCCAGTCGCAGCGGCGTTCCTGCACGGAGAGTATGTTCAGCGTGTGGGCGATGCCGATCTGACGCCCCTGACTGATCCTGACTGATGCCTTGCTGACCTTGGCTGATTCTTGACTGATTCTTTGTTGATTCCCCTGATCGAATCCTTCCTCGTGGGTAGCCTGCAAGCCCGAACGGTATCCATGAGCCATCTGGCGGTTGACATAGCGGGAGGTACTCGTCCGGACTGTTTATGAATATCTTTCCGCTTCCATCGCGGATCCCTGATCGCTGTTTGCTCATCGCCACCTCCTCTCCTCTTCCGTCGTGTTGTTTGCGTTCTTTCGTCATGAACGCCGCCCGACTACGGAATTCGAATGTCGTGCCCTCCGCCATCTCCCCGAATGGCTGCTCAGCAGTTCCGCCATCTGTGCCACTGTCGCGCGGCGTTCGCATTGGAGCATGTTCAGCGCCATGTGGGCGATGCCGATTTGACGCCCTGACCGATCCCCGACTGATGCCTTGGCTGATTCCTTGGTTGATTCCCTGACGGATTCTTTGCTGATTCCCCTGGATCGAATTCTTCCTGTGCGGCAGCCTGCAAGTTCGAACGGTAACTATGAGCGCCATCTGGCGGTGATATAGCGGGAGGTATCGTCCGGGATCGCCATGATATCTTCTCCGTCATCGCATCCCTGATCGCTGGTTCGTCATCGCCACCTCCTCCTCTTCCGTCGGTTTGTGTTTTTCCTTCTGTCATGAATTCGCCTCCCGACTACGGAATTTGAATGTCGTTCATCTCTCGACGAGAGCTCCGGCAGTTCCGCCATTGTGCCACTGTCGCAAGCGGCGTTCTGCATCGGAGCATGTCAGCGCCATGTGGGCGATGCCGATCTGGACGCCCCTGACTGATCCCCTGATCGAACTCCTGTGCGGCAGCTCGAGCCCGAACGGTAATCATGCCGCCATCTGGCGGTTGGACATAGCGGGGGTACCGTCCGGACCGTTTCATGAATGTCTCTCCGCTTCATCGCATCCCTGATCGGTGTCTGCCATCGCCAATTCCTCCTTTCCTCTTCCATCGTGTTGTTTGCAAAGCATGCGAGCCATCGTTCCATCTTTCGATGATTGCGAATCGTTTTGCGTGGCGCTTTGCAGTACCGGAAGTTCGATGTGAAGTTCATATCGCTGGTTCAGCTGATCCTTGTTTCAATGTTGTAGATGCTGAACATCGCGACGGATTTTTCTGCGGCAGAAGTCAAACGCCAGAAGGTTGATCGATCGTTGGCGCAGTAGGTGTACCTGCCGGCGCGTCGCGAAAGCAGGTGTCAGGCGCGCCTAGTAGAACAATGTGCGCCGCTGCATATGTTATAATGACGACCCAGCCTCATCGTTTACGATGATGTTGCCGCCGCTGCAGGCGTTTCCGTGCGTGCAGGTTGACTCGTCGTCATCGGGGAAGATCTCCGTTGACGATGCGATGTCCCTGGATTATGCCCGAGGGACTTCCAATACCGTGGTTGAGAAAATCTATGGTGATCTGCTTTGTTCTTCCTTCCGAATATGAATTTTGAATGCGACATCGTTCATCGGATTGAACGCCGCTGCTGTCCTCTTCCCTGCGATCCTGTTTCCTTCGTCGTGAACGCCGCCTCCGACCGCGGAACCTGAATGCTGTGCCCTCCGCCATTCTCCCGGAATGGTGCCCGGCAGTTCCGCCATTTGTGCCACTGTCGCAAGCGGCGTTCCTGCACGGAGATGTTCAGCGCTATGTGGGCGATGCCGATTTGACGCCCTGATCGATTCCTTGGCTGATTCCTTGCTGATTCCCTGACTGGATTCTTTGCTTGATTCCTTGATCGAATCCTTGTGTGGCAGCTGCAGCTCGAACGGTAATCCGTGAGCGCCATCTGGCGGTTGACATAGCGGGAGGTATCGTCCGGACTGTTTCATGAATATCTTTCCGCTTCCATCGCATCCCTGATCGCAGGTTCGCTCATCGCCAATTCCTTCTCCTTCGTCAGACGGTTTGCAAAGTATGCGAGCCATCGTTCCATCTTCGATGATTCGCGATCGTTTTGCGGCGCTTTCTGCTGTATTGGAAGTTTGATAGTGAAGTTCATATCGTTGAAACCAGCCGATCCCCGTTCTCAATGTTGTAGATGATGCACATCGCGTATCGGGATTTTGGGCAGAAGCTCTAACGAAAGGTTGATTCGTGACGCCGGGCGTGAGGTTGTACCGCCTCGCGTCAGCGTAAGCAGGCACAGGCGCGCCCAGAACAATGCGCTGCTGCATATTGTTATAATTGACGACCGCACCTTCACTTCTACGAGTTCGTTGCTGTCAGGTCGCATGTGATGTCCGCGGACAGTTTCGTCGCCATAGGGATATTCGTTTGACGAAATGGATGTCCTGGATTTCAGCTCGAGGATCTTTCAATACCGTATTGAGAAATCTATGGTGATTTGTTTGTGTTCTTCCTTCCTATATGAATTTGAATGCGACATCGTTCATCGGATTGAACGCCTGCTCGTCCTCTTTCCCTGTGATCCTGGTCTTCCTTCGTCATGAACGCCGCCTCCCGACTACGGAACTCGAATGTCGTGCTTCCTCGCCATTTCCTTGAATGGCGCCCGGCAGTTCCGCCATCTGTGCCACTGTCGCGGGGTTCCTGCACGGAGCATGTTCAGTTACGGGCGATGCCGATCTGACGCCCCTGACCGATCCCCTTTGGCTGATTCCTTCTGACTGATTCCTTGCTTGATTCCTGATCGAATCCTCCTGTGGCAGCCTGCAAGGCTGAACGGTAATCCGAGCGCCATCTGGCGGTTGGACATAGCGGGGTACCGTCCGGACTGTTTCATGAATATCTTTCTCTCGCTTCCATCGCATCCCTGATCGGTGGTTCGCTCATCGCCACCTCCTTCTCTCTTCCGTCAACGAGTTTGCGTTTTTCCTTTCCGTGAACGCCGTCCGACTACGGAACCCGAATGTGTGCTCCTCCGCCATCTCCGGCGAATGCTGCCTCCGGCAGTTCCGGCCATTCGCCACTGTCGCAAGCGGCGTTCCTGTCGAGCATGTTCAGCGCCTGGGTGATGGCAGACTGACCCCGACCGATTCGGCTGATTCCTTTGCGATTCCCCGATCGATTCTTGCTTCCCTGATTCGATCCTTCCTGTGCGGTAGTGCCCGAAAGCCCGAACGGTAACTATGAGCGCCATCTGGCGGTTGATTTAGCGGAGGTACCGTCCGGACTGCTCGTTTAATATTTCTCCGCTTCCATCGCATCCCTGATCGCTGGTTCGCTCATCGCCGGTTTCCTCCTTCTCCTTCCGTCAAACGAGTTTGGCGGTGCGTGCGAGCCATCGTTCCATCTTCGATGATTCGTGAATCGTTTGCGCGGCGGTTGCTGTTTCGGAAGTTCTGATGTGGAAGTCTATTATCGCTGTTCAGCCGATCCGGTTCTCACGTTGTGATGCTGTACATCGCGACGGATTTTCCTGCGGCAGAAGCTCAAACGCCGTAGTTGTTGATCGTGAGTGCCGGGCGCAGAAGGTTGCACCGCCGCGCGTCGCGAAAGCAGGTACAGGCGCCCAGTAGAACAATGTGCGCGCTGCTTAGTTATAAAGAGGACGACCTGCACCTACTCGTGCTACGAGTTCGCTGCTGTCGGTTCACAGGCGATGTCCGATGCGACAGCCTCGTCGCCATCGGGAAGCATTTCCGTTCTGACGAAATGCGATGTCCTGATTTCATGCCCGAGTGATCTTTCCTTAATACCGTATTGAGAAAATCTATGGTGATTTGCTTTTGCGTTCTTTCCTTCCCAATATGAATTTGAATGCGACATCGTTCATCGGATTGAACGCCTGCTTGTCCTCTTCCCCTGATCCCAGTTTTTCCTTTCGTCATGAACGCCGCCTCCCGACTACGTAACTTAATGCCGTGTCTTCGATTATCGGGCTTCCGTCCGCTCCGCTCCATATATCTTTTGTTCTTCATTATAAAGTCTTCAGCAGATTGCGTCAAACAAAGAAGGCATCGGAGTAAGGAAGAGTCTGCCGCACGAATCTTGAGATTCGTGCAGCAGACCTCGGACGCATATTCTGTTCGTTAGAACGCCCAGTTTGTAGGACGCTGGTTAGACGCCTCGGCGCTTGCCCCGCCAACCGGCAAAGTTCACGTCGTAGTTGACGCGCGAATCTCTTCGGGGCGAAGCGTCGTTCGAGGAGCGCAATGCCGCCTCGGAGTGCTCGGCTGGTGCGCCAGTCAACCGTAGCTGTCGCCTGCCGCTGAACTCGTATTCATAGGCAAGTCCTGCGTAAAGCTTCGTTCTCCGCGCTTCATCCGTTGGCTGTAGCGCAGGTCGGTGCGCAGGCGATGCGAACCACCGCGCCGAAGTCATACGTCTGCCAGCTGGTGAGCGTGGCCTCTGTGCTAGTCTGGCGCGACCAGTAGCGCAGATAGACATCGAGCGCACGGCCTTCGAGTTCCATCTTTGCTCAAGCCCTAACTCGTTGCTGCGATGTAATTGGTTGAGCTGTCGTGGTCGGGCAGCATTGGCCGTTGTTGCCCGCATAGTCACTTGGCACGGCCGCCATGAAGGATCGCCTTCAGCCCAGAGTCCGTTGTTCTTTTCCATTCTGGCGAGAACGTCGCCCGATATAGCTGATCGAGCTGTTGCCGTGCGTGCCGTCGTCGAGGAAGGATATACTTGCCCTTGCCGTGTTCGACGGATGGGTGAACGATGCGCCCGTCACATCCGCGTTGACCTCGACGGTGTTACTGGAGGCATTGCCTCCGGTGGAAGTGCGCCGCAGATCGCCTGTGACAGCAGGGTGGAGCGCGCCCAGTTCCTCTCTGCGGCCTTCGCGCCGTAGATACCGGCGTTGACCGTGCCGCCCGTGACGGCGACGCCGTTGCCCGTCGCATCGGCGGCGGAGTCGGCGCCGTAGACGGTGCCGTTCCTGTACGCCGCCCCTTGAGATGGACGTTGGCTTTGACCATTGCCCGCCGTGGACTTGCCGCCGACGACAATGCCGCCGGTGCTGACCGTGCCGCCTCGACGATGGCGCTGTCGTCGCCCTCGGAAGACTTCCTCGCCACCGTGAGGT